>Ga0181566_10000217_pt1 | contig 42004 bp, 35 predicted proteins | sample 101ome_15_FD_133762 | JGI IMG/M metagenome (GOLD analysis project Ga0181566, IMG submission 133762) | Coastal salt marsh microbial communities from the Groves Creek Marsh, Skidaway Island, Georgia - 101402AT metaG (megahit assembly) | ecosystem: Environmental > Aquatic > Marine > Intertidal...
ATAATAGTGTATTATTTTTTTAATAGTCGTTTTTAATAGTCGTTTTTAATAGTCGTTTTTAATAGTCGTTTTTAATAGTCGTTTTTAATAGTCGTTTTTAATAGTCGTTTTTAATAGTCGTTTATGCAGTTGCCTTCTTCTTTCTTACTACCTTCTTAGGTGCAGGTGCCTCACTTTCTTCCTCTACAGGTTGAGGTGCCTTCTTAGTTACTACTTTCTTCTTAGGCTTAACCGGTTCAGGTTCAGGTTCAGGTTCAGGTTCTTCCTCTTCCTCTTCCTCTTCCTCTTCCTCTTCCTCTTCCTCACTGTCATCAACTTGAGTATCAGCAACAGGGGTGGTGAAAACAGTAGTTGGTTTCTCTTCCGGTTCATCATAATCATTAGAAGAAACCTGCTTATTCATAGAATTAACCAAATCATCAGAAAGCTTGATATGACACTGGTCATTGATGTTGGATACTTCACGAGGCTTAACTACACACTGTGCTAGTTTCCAAGTAACGCCCCAAGAATTACCACCAGCAGTCCAAACACCAGAGCATTGAACAAGGCATACAACCTGACTTCTACTGGGAACCAAATGAACAGGAGAATTGGTGACATCTCCGCAAGGATATATCTCAGTCATACTACAGTCATAGACCTTCAAGTTCTTCCACTCACCATCATAGTAAGGAACTCTAGGTCTAAAAGAAGGAGGTTTGGTAAAATCGTGCTGCTTTGTCAACTTATCCTTAGGATACTTCAAATAAGAATAGTAAGTCTCCGCAATAACCTCCTTAGAACGAGCCTTTCCAAACCAAGCCTCACTGTGCTTGGCGGCATCATCGATAATGCGCTTCTCAAACTCCTTCATCTTATCAAGAAATGAAGTTGTTTCGGGGGTTTCGTTCAAAGGAAATGCCAACTGTATATTATACTTGTTATCAGACTCACCGGTTGCAGGATCAACGTAATCTGAAATACCCCAAGTCATTAGCATAGGAGTAGTGACACTCACTACACGGTTAATCTGCGTGCTAATAATGGAAATACTTCTTCCTCCTCTGTCATTTACGCGAGGCTGCATATAACGGATGGCGTTAACATCCCAATCGTTGTAATCTACGGTGTGCTGTGCGGAACTAGACATGATGCTTGTGCTTGTATACATATAAGAAGGCATTACCTTTAAATCAATTTTGATAACATTTTCGCTTGAAATAAGAGATATCATATAGCATATATCGTGTCCTATTGGTTCTCGTATTTACAAATATATTGTGTTGAAGTATTAAATAATATAGACATAAAATATATGGATATTATAAAGAATGATAAACGAAATCATTATTCCACCAAAACAGAAAAAAACATATAAAAAAAGGCTACAAGACCACGAACTTAATTATGAAAACTATTTCAAATATACACTAACACTTGGGGGGTATAAAGTAAATGAACTTAAAAAGGCGTGTAGCACTTACAAAGTAAAGGTAACTGGAACAAAACCTGTTCTTATAGAACGACTAACAGAACAATTCAATAAAATTTATAATTCTATTCATATACAACGAATTTATCGCGGTCATTATCTTAGATTTAATTTAAAAAACAGAGGTAATGCATTACACAATAGGGCATTATGTAATAATCAAACAGATTTTTGTACAATGGAACCAATTGAAGAAATAGAACCATTTTTCTTCTTTTCCTATACGGATGATAATAATTTCACATATGGATTCAATATTACATCATTGGCACAAGTCATCCGAAGAAAAGGGAAAGTAATTAATCCATACAACCGTAGTTTACTACCTCATTCTACTACAAAATTAATATTGAGTATATATTATGGAAGTTTTATATTAAATACAGGATTTCGTGAAGAAAATATCAATGATTTACCTTCTATACGAACCTATATTTATCCTAATCTTCGACGTTCCAGAAACAGGAACAGAAATAGACATAGAGAAAATTATAACCCAGAACAATACCAACAATTAGTGCTAATGAATACAAATCGTGGTATGACATTTGACAATAGAGTTCAAGCATTATGTATGGAAATAGAACGACTTCAAACTGCGGTCAATGCTGATTGGATGTTACAATTATCTTTGACATCCTATAGGCGTCTCTATATCTTCTTATATGATATATGGTATTACAGAGCAAATATTCCATACGATATAAAATACAAAATATGCTATTTGTGTATGCCTCGTGGAACTCCCTTTGTTAGAAACTATAGATCAATCCAATTATATGGAATGGATGAAATGGAACTGAAAACCATTGTATTACAAATTATGGAAAATTTGGTATACTGCGGAATTGATGAAGAATATAGAAAAATTGGCAGTTTTCATGCTCTTAGTGCGCTGACTGTAGTTTCTAGTGGTGCTAGAAGTGCATTTCCATGGCTATATGATGCAATTATTTATTAATTTATAGAATTCCGTTATTATAACGCCATGATTCGTGTTAATAATTTACAATTATTAATTATTAACAGTTAAACTACTTAAAAAACTTACCTATAATAATGTATATACCCAGTTATGGTTAAGAAAACTACTACCGCTACTACTGTTACTGATAAGAGTGCTAAGCGCACCAAGAAGACTACCCCCGCAAAGGAGGCTGCTCCTGTTGTTGAGGCCGCTCCTGCCGCCGAGGCTGCTACCGTTGAGGTTGCTCCCACCAGCGCTACCGAGATTGTCACTGGCAAGATGGGAGAGTTCAGCGCCAAGCTAATGCAGATGACCTCTCTACTTTCCACTCTTAAGAGTGATTTCAAGACCCTTGAGAAGTCCATCACCCGCGACATGAAGGTTCTTGAGAAGGCTTCCAATAAGGGACGTCGTTCCAACGCTAACCGCAAGCCTTCCGGTTTCATCAAGCCTACACCCATCAGTGACGAGCTTGCCAACTTCCTTGGAAAGTCTCTAGGCACCGAGATGGCCAGAACTGATGTCAGCAAGGAGATCAACAAGTATATCCAGGCTCACAACCTTAAGGATAAGAACAACGGTCGCATCATCCACGCTGACACCAAGCTTTCCAAGCTTCTCAAGCTTCAGAAGGACGATGAGCTAACCTTCTTCAACCTTCAGCGTTACATGAAGCACCACTTCCCCAAGCCTGCTTCTGCTTAAATCAATAGTTAAAATAGTAAACGACAGAAAATAATATAAAAATTCATAACTCTATTTTCATATAAGTTATGAATAATGAACCAAAAGAACAGTCGTTCCAAAATATATTAGATGTGTATTTCAAAGAACACGGTAAAGACATTAATCTATATATTCTCACTCCTTGTTATGGAGGTTCTTGTTTCACCCATTACGTAACCTGCCTGTTGGATACAATAAAAACATTGGAATCTTATGATATCAAAGTAAAACCTGAATTTTGTAATTGCGATAGTCTAGTTCCACGTGCCAGAAACAATCTAATTGCACGTTCTATGAACAACAAAGAAATGACCCATATGATATTTATTGATGCGGATATTACTTGGAACCCATTAGATATATTAAAATTGCTTTATCACGATAAAGATATTATTGGTGGAATTTACCCATTAAAACGTTATCATTGGAATAAACTTTCCAACAATACCATTACAGAATGGATAGAAAAAAAACAACAAACCATTTTAAAGGATATTATTTCAGATGAAGACTTGATTGCTTGTAAAATGGTAAATTACAATTTAAATTATGTTGGTAACGAAATTAAAATAGTTAACAATTTAATTGAAGTAAAACATCTTGCTACTGGGTTCATGATGATCAAACGCAATGCAATCGAGCATATGTTCAAAGGATTTCCGTATACCAAATATGTAGATGATATTGGATTTTTAACTCAACCAGAAAATGAATTTGCCTATGCACTATTCGACTGTGGGGTTGAACACGGACATTATCTATCGGAAGATTGGATGTTTTGTGAACGTTGGCGTAAAATGAATAAATCTGTGTTTGTAGATGTTAGTATTTCTCTTAATCATACTGGAACAGAAACTTTCAAGGGGTGTTATTTGACATCACTCACGTAAAAAATATGATGTTATAACACATATAGAATAATATTAACAAAACATAAATCCTTCTTGTTGCATTATTTGTTTCACTTCTTCTTGATTCTCTGGACGAGTTTCTTTGCAATAACTTGTATTTTGATATTCAATAGGGTTGTCGTTATTGAATATTTGATAAGTCTTGAATAACAAAGACAAATCTTTGATGTATTTTGTATTTTTTGCCAACCATAAGTAAAACCCATAATATGGCTTATTTTTCTCCTTACTTTTCTTTATATACAATGTGTATTGTTTATACCACTTCATCGTTTCGTTCAATGAAGTTCCCATATCTACATTATAATCCGTTCCTGACAATACCATTATCTGTCGAAAATGGTCCATGGGCATTTCTAATTCTTCTAATATATTTTCCGTTTCATAAATGCTAACTGAATGACTTATCAAGTTAATGTTACGCAGCACAATTGGACAACCATACAAGAACATATCCATGTCATCACTAATACAACCATGAGCCATTCCACTTTTCACGAAATATGCACATAAATCATCTGCTTCATTAGGGGCATCATAATATATAACACCATATGCATCCATCAATGATTTTACTTTCACTATGTCTTCTCCACGTAAACGCACAAATTGCCGTTTCAATGCCTCCAGTTCTAATGACATCTTCTTTTGTTCTTGCTCATTCATTTCCTTTTTACTTTCCTCCAATAAAGTATTATACTTTTCTTCTGCTTCCTTCTTCCGTTGAGCACGTTCTATCAACACATCCTTCTTTTCCAATGGCGTTTTTCCATCGAATATGAAAATCGGAGTAATGTTATGCGTTTTCAATATCGAAATAAACAAATACATGTTTTCCATCAAAGCATACTCTGCTAGAAAATGATACATATAAATACTTGTATCAATAACAAGCGTTTTCCCAGATAATTTTTTCAAGTGTATTTTTCGAATCGATTGTGAAGTACATTTTTCTTTTAAATATTTATTCAAATGTCTAATTCCCATTTTTATTTTTATACTATGATATACAAATAACCGTTTGTTTCAATTTTACAAAAAAAATACAGTGTTTACAGATTTTTATTGGTTTTATTTACTATTTATTACTTACCTTTGGGTAACCATCTAATCTTACGCAGCGAGTTGTTTTTCAAGTTTCATTTTCAATTGTGTAATTTCATTTTCCAGTTCGGTCTTATCATCCTGTAATCGTTCAACATCACGTTCTAAACCTTGATTTCTTATATGCATGCCGTCTAAATCGTAGCGTAAACCGCCTTCTTCCTCTTCAATTTCTTTAATACGAGCATCGCGCTTTTTCAACTCATTTTCAAGATACTCATTTGTAGCGGCCAATTGTTGAATATTCTTTTCAATGACAACATCAGGAATTGGTTTGTGGTTTACCTTCAACACAATATATCCTACTTGCTTGTCTCCATTTTCATCACGAACATAGAAGCTACGATGCTTTGTCCCATCATAATAGCCTTTTTGACGGAATGTATCATACTGGTTCAACTTGGAACGAAGAAATTCCACGTTCTTATTGTTATACCAATGCTTGAAATGAATATACGCAGCTTTTCCAGACAATACCTCATTTGAATCACAACGATCCACAAAGTCTACACGAGAAACTTCTCCTAGACGCATATCATTTTGAATGAACGACTTAATTTGCTTTGGGTGAAACTGCTCAATCTTGCCTTGACGGTTCTCCAAAGACAATGTCTCAGGAATATAGGGAATGTATAGACTTTTCCATTCATCATCATTCAACTCTAAAGGTTCTATATAATAATTTCCTACATTATCCTCTGGAAAAGAGTCACATACTTTCAATGACAAATGAACCATACTATCACCATTTGGCCATTCCATTTTGAATTCAGGGAAAACCATCACTGTTCCCGATGTTTGTGAAAGTTGGTAATAAAGCATACTCGCAGCTTCATTCAAATAATGTTCCTTAATTTGGAAAATACTGCTATAGCTAACAGTCTCCGTCTTCAAACGCATATTATATTGTTTTTTTTCTGTAATTTTTACTTCACCTACCTTTCCAAATTTCATTTTCGTGTCAAAGAGTTCTTTCACACCTTCCTCTGAAGTATACTCTCGTGGCAATGACATTACCTTGTAATAACACACTGCACCTACCGAGCTTGCGTCAATCGCATTCACAGAGTTCTCCATCCCCACATTCGTGTAATAAACGGTTGGCTTTTCCATACTTGTAAGATTTTGATTGGACATCGATTGATAATATATGTTGCTGTATGTTATCAATCTATCCGAAATAATTATTTCAATTTTTCTTTGGAAATCTAAGCAAATCTGATTTTGTCTCTTACCATCATTAGCATTGTATCTATTTCAGGTTCTCGTCCAGGTTGAAAATGATCTAATCTCGCTTGTTTCGTTTCTAACAATATTTGTTTTAATTCTTCTTCTTGGGTAAACTTAGAATATAATGCAGTGTTACGTTCTTCGTCTTTTCGTGGATTAGGCACTTGATGATAGTCATTATCTGGGACAATATGCTTTTCTCTATATACTACATTCTTTTCCCGTCCTGTTTTACCACTTGCTATACGTGCTTTTGTTAAGTCCTTTGAAATATCGCTTTCACTATCTAATGAAAATTTATGATAAAAATCGGGAAATCCTTTTTTATACTGAGAACCCAATACGTAATGCTCTACTGTTTTCCATTGCCGTCCATCTATGGTTATAGGAGATTCCCAAGTATCATCCAATTTCTTTCTCCAATTCTTATATCTATTTAAAGTTACATAATCTATTTTTCTGTTAGGAGGAATCACTTCACCACTTCCTTCTCCGGGTTTCTTATTTGCAGCAGATTTATTGTAAAAACGGAATACTATACTATTATCAAAATAATTTTGTGTTTCTACTTCTTCTTCTACACCTAAGTCTTTATCCATTCCTAACTTTATCTTATATTGTTTGAAATCAGGATTGATTGCATAACTTCCAGCATTACGTTCTACGCATTTTTCAATAATTAAATCTTTAATAACCTTTGGTAGCGACTCAAAATCAAAATTAGTTCTCTTTTGGTAAGTAATCAACTTGTAATGGTCACCTGTATAAGAAACCAAAATGTAGTTATCTGGTCGTTTATTATGTTCGGCAACTTGTTGTCCGCACTGAACTACAGAATTCACATCTTTTTGAGTATACATTTCTTCCGATAAAATCACAAATTTGACATTTAATTCTTTCTCCATAGTGGTAATTGCCCAATCATCCGCCCAAAAATCTTTGGTTTTTATGAATGCTTTTAATTTTTCCAGACTATCAATATCTTCCATAAACTTGAAATCTTTCATTCCTTCAATCGTATCATTTTTTAGTGTTGTAGTGCTTTTCAATGTTTCTCCAACTACTTTGGCTTCTTCCAATAATTTCTGTTTATCGGATTTATTTACGGTCTTTTCCACGCGCTTCTTTAACATAGACAATTCCTTCTTTTTATCTTTTATTTGCTGTTCCTTTGTATCCAATTCACTTTTAAATGAATCATACAATTCACGATACGTGGTATATAACATCTCATCTGCTTTTTCTGATAACAATTCACGCTGTTCTTCTACTGTTTTCACTTTATCAGTTCCAGACAACGCGTCCCTTGTCATTGCAAAGAAACAGTCACCACAACCTTCATTATCTATTAGACCATAATCATTGTCTTGTAAATAATCATTAATCCATTCTGTATCTTCATTTGAAGTATATTCTTCTTTTTTTTCTTTGGGACCATCTAATTCGTTTTCTTCATTAGATTCTTGTTTATCCTCAACTAAATAAGACTTTTCAATAAAAGGGAGAAATATACCCATATCGATATCATAATCTCCTTCTTCATCGATCAGTTCTTTTTTTTGTGATACATCAAATTCCCATACTCCTATTTTAGAATGAATGTTATCATTATTTAACCAATACACCGGATGATATAAAACACCTTGTTCTTTATAACTATCATTTTCAGAACCTAATATTATTTCAATGGGCATATCAAATAATTCTACTTGATATGAAACATTTACTTCATGTCCAACATCTCCTTCTTCAATTGTATACTGTTTTTTATAGTTTATTTCGTCAGGTCGTAATACAGAGGAAACCATATATATTATCAAAAGATTAATATATATATCGTTTTACTTGTTTTTTTCTAATATATCTACAATGTCCATATATTTGAACACAATACGCGAAGATATACCTTTATGATCCTTTGCCTTTAGTTTTGCACATTGACGTATATAATCATCAATTTGCTTCCATTCTTCCATTTTTTGCAAAGTTCCTATCATTTTATTCATTATAATAAAAATATTTTCTGATACTTCTTCAATATAACTCATCTTCTCATGATTGGCTACATTATCCAATACAGAGGACAACAAGGAACACAAAATAGTTGGTATTTCCGTATTTTTGATAAGGTTATATTTATTCAATTCACATAAGAATCCTGTTAAGGAACGACGTTCATCATTTTTCTTTGTTACATTACAATACTCATTATAATCTTCATTCGCATCGACATATACTATATTCTCATAAGACGTATTATAATCATTTATAATGCCATCTATATAATTAATAAACATTGGATATTTTCTTACCATATCATTAAATATTTGGCCATATACTTCATTCAATCCCATACTTTGTTTGATTGTATTTATCATATTGGATATAATCTTTTCTAATCCATCTTCCTCTTCTTCATTGTCACTGTTATCATTATCGATAATTTCTTCTAGTTGAGTTAGCAATTTTTCTTTAATCGCCTTGTAATTTTGACTGCTCAATTTGTTTAATAAAATCTTAATTTCTTCGTATTTCTTATTGTTCCCCAATTCACGCTTGAACTCTGTTTTCTTAAACAATTCTTGTTTTTCCCATTCTTTCATATTTTGTAACGAGTTATTGCTATTTTGTTTTGTTAATCCTTGTCGTTGCTGTTTTTTATACCGACGACGATTGCTATAATATAAATTATCGTCAATGGGTGGTAATGTTTTAACATATTCGTCTATTTTATTCGTCAACACATCTATCGTATCAAGAACACTCTTTTCTAATTTGATCGATATATCACTAAACAAAATCTGTTCATAGTCATCCAACGAATAACACATCATTATAAACTATATATCTAACTGCGTTATTATTTATATTTGTTTCTGTATATATGCGTTTTAGTTGTATATTTTGTTTCAATGAATATATCATATGAATTCATTATGGAATACAGATACAAAACGACCCATTGATAAAAGCGTTCCTGACCTTTCTGTATTTAAATTACCCATTACATATTTAGATAAAAAACACCCTTTACCACATTCATTAAATCAGGATTTGGAACTAAGCACAACAACACCTACAAATGAAGAAGATGAACGGAAACCAATGTATGATATTTTATTAACTCCTTCTAATGCTTTTTCACAAAAGATTCTTCCGTTTTGGAGTGAATATTTTACAAGTGACACGGATTTTTTGAAAGATACTCAAAAAATCATCAAACAAACTAATGCTCCCAACTCTTTCTCTGGAAAACCATTGAACACAGACTCTGTTATTGAAACCTGGAATATGTTTAAGCGTGATAATCATTTCTTGGAGACCTATTCCTTCATTGAATGGAAAGCATTTGCAGAACTTAATAAATCAAGCACATTTTTACAATTGTTATCTGTTCTACATATTACTTCTCCTGTTTTAAGTTTACTTATTCCCATATTATTCATGATTTTTCCATTTATTTTGTTGAAAATACAGCGAGTTCCTATTACGTTCTCCAACTATATCAATATACTAAAAAATATTGCCAAATACCATTTTATTGGTAAGTCCATACAGCAGATGTCGTCTTTTTCCTTTGACAAATTATTTTATTTCTTCATTACTCTTGGGTTGTATCTATTACAAATATATCAAAATATAGATTCTTGTTTACGGTTTCAAAGAAATATCAAGCGTATGCACTTGGCTCTTACCAACATGAATGGGTTTATAACAGGTTCTATTCAAAACATGACTTCTTTTGTTGCTTCTGCCAAACAATATACAACCTATCAACCATTTTGTAAAGACATAGAAGGACATGCTGCAACATTAACCAAATTACGTACTATGTTATCCAATTTACCTCCCCTTGAAAATTTATTTGTTCAGGTCTCACAAAATGGATATAGATTACGGTGTATGTATGAGATATACGAAAACAAGCAGTTAGAACAATCCTTGTTATATGCAATGGGATTTAATGGATATATGGATCATTTGTATAACATCAATACCCAGATTACGAAGCAAGCGTTATCCTTTGCTTCTTTTACCAAGAAATCTACTAAATTTGTTAAACAATTTTATCCTCCACATCATGGAGAAGAAAGAGTTACTAATAATGGAGACCTTGAAAAGAACATAGTCATCAGTTCTCCTAATAAGTCAGGAAAAACTACTTTTTTGAAAACAACCACACTGAATATCTTGTTTTCACAACAATTTGGTTGTGGATTCTATAAAAACGCACATATAAACCCATATACTCATATTCATACCTATTTGAATATACCTGATACATCTTCCAGAGATAGTTTGTTCCAGGCAGAATCCAGGAGGTGTAAAGAAATGATTGATGTTATTACAACACATCTTCCAGAAGACAATTATAGGCATTTTTGCGTGTTTGACGAATTATATTCTGGAACAAATCCGGAAGAAGCTACCAAAGCAGGTCTTGCATTTATTGATTATCTCGCTGGGTTCCCTCATGTTGAATTCATATTGACTACTCATTATTTCAAAATATGTTCCACTATTAAGAAACATCCGTGTGTTCAAAACTATAAAATGGATGTGCTAGTAGATGAAAAAGGAGAATTCAATTATACGTATAAACTTAAAAAAGGTATATCCAGATTAAAAGGAGGTATTCGCGTATTGAGAGATCTACAATATCCAGAAGAAATATTACAACGACTGAAGTAATCTAAAAACTACAAGATATAATTATTTTTCTAATTGTATCTTAAATGGGAAACTTTTTTTCAAGTGAATTGGTAGAAAAAAAAGAAGAACCACTTCTTTGTTGTGTCTGTAAAAAAAAATTTACATTCAAATGTTTACTTTGTAGTCAGTGTAAAGCCTATTTTCATATTACATGTTATTTAGATGATGGAACAAATAAACGTGGAATTTGTCCTATTTGTAAAAAATCAAATGACATCGATATTGTACATCCTAATTCTATTTCTTTTGAAATATAAAAATTTGTTCTGGCGGTTTATCATTTGCTAATACATATTTATTTTTATTATACATCGGGATCTTTGATTTAAATTTAAAGGACTCCTTTACTATGGTTTGCATATCATCCATTAACGAATAATGTTGTTTACTACTTACAGATGAACCATAATCAGATAAAATATAACACATACTTCCTTCTTTGCTTAATACCTTACTACATAATTCTACTGTTGGACGCCAGTATTTATTCAACCATTCAGTATAGTTTGAATAATTATTAATACTTTGCTCTTTACCAGGATACTTTTCCAAGGCAAAATAAGGAGGACTAAAAAAGATTAAATCGAAATGGTCTCTATACCTAGTTATAAAATTATTATCTTTGGCAAGTTTTTCTGATGGAATACATCGTATATCTTTTTTCACCGAAGGATAATAACGATGAATGAATTTATCTGTTTTCTTACACACAATGGGAATGACATCTATGCCTACATATTCTTTTACACCACTTTCCAATAACCCATATGCATACGATGTCCATCCGAGGGTAGGAGTAAACACAGATTCACTTTTAAATTTGCGCTTATTCAATGAAAAGGGAACATAAGGATTCATAATAGATGCTCTGAAATACATAGAGGATAAAACACTGCCAAAACGCCCTCCTTCTACGCCATCTTCACGTTTTTCTCTGCTTATTTTCCCCAAGGAATTCGGAGACAACAACTTATAATGGATTAAATATTCTTTAAATAACCCATCAATCGTATCCATATATGTAGGGATATTATCAATTCCGGATTGGGTCTCCTTGAGTATTTCTTTCCAATACATATTTCGGATAACATTCTTCAATAATGGTTGGGTATTGTTGTTAATATTATTCAAATACATTGGAACTAAATGTTGCCCAAAATGAAGTTTGGTCTCATCCACATAAAGGGACATCTTATAAAACCGTGTTAAATACCCTATACGATTCTCCACCTCGTTCCACAATAAACGAACTTCTTCAGGTGTTCGTCCTTTACGCTGTACATAGTCATTTAACTTTTCTGGTTCTTTTTTTCCATTAATTACTACTTTACCGTTGTTCAAGAAACTTGTAAACGTCTCAGGATACTTTGTTTTCTCATAAAAAGAAAGAAAATCTGGTAAAGAAATATACAATTTTGTTGTCATTTACTATAGTATTGAGATAAATTATTTTATCTATTATTCTATTCTAATATTCTATAATTTTTATAGAATAATTATAGAAAGTTACTGAGCTAAGCTAATAAGCGTTTTCTAATTTGTACTCACGAAAATCGAAATTGGACATTTTAAAATGTCCATTTTTGAAAAATACAAAAATAAATTTTGCAAAAAGTTTAGAGCTTAGTGATTTTTGCGGGGTGGTGGTGCGAAAAGTGAAAAACGCTTATTTTTTTGACAGCATAAAATTTTTACTATTTTTTGAATTTTTCGTAAACTCGGTCAAAATCGGCGACTTTTTTGTCAGCATTATTTAGCAAAATGCTTACTCAAAAGTCGCAAAAAGTCGCTAAAAAATTTTACTGTAAAGAGTGTGATTATGAATGCTGTAAAGGTAGTGATTACAATAAACATATTTTGACACGAAAACATCTAATGCTGACCGGAGAGGTCAAAAATGCTGACGAAATGTCGCCAAAATTAGGGTTTACCTGCGAATGTGGAAAAAATTTTAAACATAAACAAAGCTTACATCGTCATAAAAAAACGTGTAATAAAACAGAGAATGAATGTAGTCATAAACAACTAGAAACATCAGTAGAAAAAGAAAATACAAACGTAAGACCCAGTCAAATCGATACAAATTTAGTTTTACAACTATTAAAAGAAAATAATGACTTCAAAACGTTAATTATGGAACAATCTCAGCAAATGAAACAAGTCCAATTAGAAAACAATGAACTACAGAAGCAGTTATTAGATGTTGTAAAAGAGGGCAAACTGGGAAACACTATTCATAACACTACAAATAATAATCAGCGATTTAATCTCAATCTCTTTTTGAATGAACAATGTAAAGATGCAATGAACATAGAAGATTTTATTGCTTCTCTTGAACTAGACGTTCAAGATCTAACAGAAACAAAGCGTTTGGGCTTTGTACAAGGTATATCAAGAATATTCGCGAATAAACTACGACAACTAGATATGTATTCGAGACCTCTTCATTGCACAGATTTAAAACGAGAAACAGTATACATCAAAGAAGACAATCAATGGGAAAAGGACAATTCATCCAAAGATAAACTACGTTCCATTGTAAATCGAGTTGCTCGAAAAAATTACCTACAATTATCCAAATGGCAAGAACAACATCCAAATTATATGACCATGGATACTCAAGAATCTAGTGATTTTATGGATATTACATGTACTGCATTAGGTGGGAAGAATGACGACGAAGATATTCGTTTCAGACAACGTATTATGAAAAACGTTTTAAAAGAAGTAACGTTAGAAAAGATAGGATAATCTCATGTAAAACAAATGGTTTAGATGAGAAAAATGAAAAAAATGATGTTATTACTTTTTATGATAGAACTTTCTTGTATGATTTACTGATCGCCCTGTGCATCAGTATTAGACTGACGCTTCTTTCCATCTCCACGAGCACCCTTACGCTCTGTATGAATGTGATTGCGAGTTTCACACATTAGCTCACCACCCTTAACACCAGTGATATTGATGGCCTTGAACTCGTGTCCACCCTCTGAAGACTTTGCCAAGTCAAACTGAACATACTCTCCCTGAACCAAATACTTATACTGGGAATTAGTCACAAGGATAGCTGAAAAGTGAGAGAAAATATCCTTCTCCTTATACTCACCATCACTTACAGTGATAAATCCATAACCGGCTTTGTTGTTGAACCATTTGACGCGACCCAATAGTTCCTTCGCACATACTTCTCCTGTAGTCTGACTAACCGCACTCATTGTATATACTAGTATTGCGTGCTATATTTATATCATTTTGACGAACAATTAGTCAAAATAGTTTGTTATAATGGAATAATAAGGTTGCTTATCGTATGACAATGAATATCCATACTCTAAATATTTCCGTATAGAATTGGGTAATTTGTCCATTGTTTTTATTTGTTCCCAAGATTTATGATGTTTGTGCCATAAATTGACTGGGTGCCGTAAATCAGACAATTCATAAGGATGGTTAACTTGTGGTGGATGTTGCCAAGGGGTTGTTTGATGAAGCAAATAGAAATACAAATAGCCTAGTGATAAAAGATCATCCCGTCTACTAATCGTATTCCCTTCTAATGCAAAATAGCTGGCATAGGTGCGATTTCCAACCAAATGTTCCTTGGCAAGATTTTCTTTGTGCTGATTGTGTTCGTCAATATAAAATATGGAGAGACCAAAGTCAATCAAATATAGCTCATTATTGGAGACCATAAAGTTTTCTGGTTTGAGATCACGATGTAGCACATAATGCGAGTGAATATATTCCAACATAGATATCATCTTTTTGAACAAGCGGTTGATTTGTTGTACTTCTAATGTTGTTTCTTGTAAATATACACTGAGATCACATTCATAGCATGGTAAAATACAACAACGATATCCTTCGTGGAGACCATACCAAAATACTTGAGGGATAAAGTGACAACCTTCTTTGTATAAGTAGCGTAACATTTTACACTCGTGTTGCAGTAACATAAATGGTTGGTTTAGTTGTTCCATCTTACACGCGACTTCTTGATTCTTTCGTTTATAGAGACCTTTGTATACGGAACTGAATTGTCCCTTTCCAATCAACTCTTGTAAAATATACTTGTTTTGTATTATTATTTGTTCGCTCATATTATAGTATAGAATATGTTTCCTTTTACATTGTTTGTTGAGTCTACAAGTTGACATTTAACCCATAAAAAGTCAACATCATATGAATATTGCATGATGTTGACATTGCTAGGTGCGATGCCAGTATTCCACTACCGGGAATCGAACCCGGACCTCAGCCTTGAAAGGGCCGCATCCTAACCGTTAGACTATAGTGGAACTGTACGGTGTGGGGGCCGAACCCCCGCGTTTTACAACACCAGGTCTTAAGTCTGACTCATTAGACCACTCGGACAACCGTGATTTGAAGCTTTTTACACCTTTTCTCATTTCAAACGCCCATTTATACAACTATTTTTTCATTCACTCCATTTATTAAATTATTATTCAAGCCATTATTTTCTGTGTGTGGGAAAATGTTATTTTCAAATTTAAGCCTAAATTCTGTTAAATTATCTTTATGAACACATACATGGTCACACGGATACAAATACTCTAGATAAAATATATAATAATTTTGTTCCCTAATAAAATCAAATAATTCTTTACAAGTTGTATTTGTTTTTTTTAATTGAAAATGCTCAAATTCAACTATTAATACAGGTTTGTGTATCTTTAATAAAGTAGTTGCTCCCATCAAAACTTTTTTCTCCCATCCTTGCACATCCAACTTTATTAAATTTATTTTAGATGAAAAATTAAATTCATCCAATATAATTGACTTAGTTATAGTTGAACTGCCAACATAAGACAGGTTTGGTGTAATATCGCCCATATTTATTTTATTATCAGTATTTGTAAAAAGAGGCATTTTGATATCACAATTTTCGTCTCCACAAGCATAATTGTATGAAATAACATTTTTAATTTTATTAATTTCTAAATTATCTTCTAGTAGTTTAAAAGATTGTGGTTGTGGTTCAAATGCATATACATTCTCGCTACACATTTGTGAAAATAATAAAGTGTGATAACCAAAATTTGCACCAATATCAATTATATTTTTAATATTAAATAAAGAATTATATAATTGTGTAAATTTTCTAATATGTGATTCCCATTCTTTTTTCATACCAACACTAGATGATGCCAGCCAATCATTTATAAAATATTTATATCTTAATCCAAACATTTCTTCTGATACATTTGTTATCATTATGTTATAGTATAACTTATTTTATTTAAATACTTTACACCATTGGATATTTAAGTTCGCACAAAAATATCAAAAATGTAAATCAATAAATAGGGAGACATCCTCTAGGTATGGTTGATAGTTTACTTTGTCAAATATTCTTCCCAAGATTGCTTTGTTCCTCCATCATAAGAGAATGCATAATTATTGTCAATCAACCACTGATTGATATTGATATCATTCAAATATATGGACACCAACAAACGACCATACTTATCTAAATCACCACATTTCAACATAACTACTTGATCAAGGATCTTTTCACGGAGCTTGTCACGAACAGTATATCCAAACGCTTTTTCCTTTTCATTACGAGTACGCAACTCAGGGGTATCTACGCCATCCAGACGACAGTTCCAACGATATAATACTCCATTCAATGGAAAAACTGCTTTGATAGTATCTCCGTCATACACAGAAACCACTTTTGCTTCCACTGTTTGTCCATTCACGCAATCTGAAAAATCAATAGCACCTTCAATCTGAGACCAATCCATAGTATATTATATGTATTGGTCTTTTGTTTATGTTGTTTCCCCAAGTTGTTTACTTGGTTCGCTTTCTAGTCTTCTTTCCTCCCTTCTTTCCTTTCCTTTTTCCTGTCTTCTTTTTGTGTTTTTTTCCACCTAAATCAGGAGTTTCAGGAGTTTCATCAGGAGTTTCATCAGGAGTTTCATCAGGAGTTTCAGGAGTTTTATCAGGAGTTTCTGAAATGTCCATTTGTTCTAACTCTTCCGGTGTTTTCTCTTCATCGCCTTCTTCATCCTCATGTTGTTCTAATACAGAATTTATTTTACTTAATACATTTTCTAACCATACTCTTTAGGTCTATCAAATCTTCTTCTTTAACTTTAACTTTAACTTTAACAGCAGGTGAAAAGAAATTAGACATATACATTATAATCATAAAAAATTGAAAGATAATGTTATTCTATAACAAATAAACAACGAAAATGAGCGATAACAACCAAAGACGTATCCAACAAGAAGAACTTCAAGAGATATTTAATGCTGCACGAAATGATCCGTTTCTTACATCTCAAGTTGACGTTGATGAATTATTGGAATCCTTAAATGACGATAAATATGATTATATACAAGATAAGACATTGTCGGAATTGAATGACGAAATATACGAAATAGGCGAAGAAGAAAATATAGAACCAGAGATTATCCAAAAACTACTAAACAATTATCGCTATGTAGATGATTTTAGTAATGTCCATATTGGGAAACATACACGATGGATACGAAAAAGTGATCATAAATTGACCAATGGAAGCATATTGTTAAATATGGACTTTATGGAAGACGGAACCCAATTATTGCTAAAAAATACAATGCAACGTTTCATGCGCATTAAATGGGACCAATGTATTGTATTCCAAAAACTCACTCCAGAAGAATATCTTATTGCGTGTTGCAATCAAGAAATTCACAGAGAATGTTAGTAACCTAAGTATCAATCTTTGTAATTCTTTCTTGTAAACTTAGTAATCCATTTTTTTTTATGTTTGTTCTTTTTCGTTAGTCCATTCATTTTCTGTATAAGAAAGAATTCTTTCATATGATACATTATTTTCTTAGCAACCAAGGTGTCCCATTCTAGTTTATTTGGACTATTTATGCTTGGTAACGAGTTTTGATTATGACTAAAAAAGAAGTATAGAAAATCGGATAGTTTCTTTTGTTGTACTTTATCCCAAGAAGAAATGAATTTGGAATTAACAAACCGTTGAATAATAGTTCCAGTGGATAAGGTATGATTATATGAAGAAGGTTGAATATAATACACATAGGTATGTTTCATTTCTGAGAACATAGTATTATCAATAAAACAAATTTCAGTAGTATGTGGCAACATGGTACAATTAATAAAGTCACTATGACATTTTGTGCGGTTTGTCCGTCCTAATTCCACCCGTTTATCATTAATTTTGAACGCATATATAATTTTATCGAAAAATTCACTATCTGAACCAATTTTATATTGAAAATAACGGGACAATAATTGAACCCAATTGACAGAATTTTGATTATTAGTATATAAATAGACGCCTTTACATAATTTTTGATTTTTTTTGTGATACACATAACGTAATATATCTTCTATTCCAGTGCGAACAAATTCAGGGTATAAATCCAAAAGTTCATTAAACGCAAAAGGGAAGTGATGCTTTTGAAATTCCTGTAATCCAATCCATAACAAGTAAAAATCCTGAAATGACCCCAATGTTTCGTCTAAATCAAACACTATCGCACGAAACCGTTTGGGAGGACGAAAAGAACCATCGAAATATTTACTGCGATGTATTTTCAAATAGGGTTTTTTATGGAAGGTATGTTCTTTACTTATAATATCATTATTCATTCATATATACATAATTAGATATGAATAAATACCAAAAATTAGGCCTCCTTTTCTGTTTCTGTTTCTTCAGTATCAGAATGTTTTGCTATGTTTAGTTCCAACCCGGTACCGGTGGACCCAAACCCATTTTCTCCTCTACTGGTAGTTGCAAGTTCTTCTTCATCCATTAGGATAACATAAATAGGACACAATGTAGGATGACAAACTTGAACCAATCGAGTTCCGCGCTCAATGAAATAATTATTTGCTTCTGTTGTTTTGAACCAACGGAACGCACCTTTGACACTCCCTCTGTATCCAGAATCAATGACCCCAGTGTGGTTGGATAACATAAGGGGTAGTTTTGACATACTGGAACGAGGATGAATATAATAGGCACTATTCATAAAGTGTTCCTTATCAACGATATAATACAACATCTCTGTCTTAATTTTGAAATCAATCATAGTGGTTTCAAATGGTTTGTTAAATACAGTATCTTCAGGAACAATTAAGTCAAAACCAGAATCGGGAAAACGGTCATTCAAAGAAGAATTGTTATGGGCTTCAATGCGTGGAATATATGACTCTTTTAGATCTTCATCTTCAATATACATCTTAAGAATGCCAAAATGATAATTAGTGCTGGTGGTATGATCGACAAGTTTTTTACATATGTTACGAACGTTTGTTTCTGCAATAGAATTCATAGTTTATATAGAAAAATATTTTATTTTTAAGTGGTTTGTTTGTGTAACAATTTATATTCTTTCCATGAAACAGGTTTTACCTCGACTTGTGGTTTTTCTTCCGCGTGTTCTTTATCCAAATTATCCATCCTCTTAGTTGCACTATCGATATACAACTCTTTCAAGACTTTACCGCACATAACAGAACCCTCATGTTGGTCTACTTTTTCATCTTCAATTAGTTTGAGAATAACCAATAGTTTTGTCATAATGGTTAGATTCAATTCCTTTTTCATCATCTTGTTGAAAATATCAGTGTAATTGGCATATAGAAAAGGGGCTTCTTTAATACACAACTGCTCTACTTGTTCAGGGTCCTTTAATAATAACTCCTCATGTTTTTTTTGTAAGGTGTCTATCTTACGAATATCATCACGAATCAGAGTGCTATGTTTCAAACGACGAATATTGTCCGTATTATCATCACATTCTGATTCATTAATCATGCGTTTTAATTGTAAACGCTCGGCATCTGTTAAATTACTCATATACTAATGTATAGTTTGTAATCATTTATGCCTTTTCAAACACAAATATTTAGTAAAGTTTTTCTATAGTAATGTTATAGTTTAAAATGAATAGATCCACATCTATGGTCATTATGATTACCTTATTGATGATTATCACTCTATCCTTATATTCATGCGTAAAACAAAATAAACCATTGACTGAGGAAGAAAAGAAGAAAAAAGAAGAAGAAAAGAAGAAAAAAGAAGAAGAGAAGAAAAAGAATAAGGAAACACCAGCACCAACAACAAAGGCACCAGCACCAACAACAAAGGCACCAGCACCAACAACAAAGGCACCAGCACCAACAACAAAGGCACCAGCACCAGTGACAAAAACACCAGCACCAGTGACAAAAACACCAGCACCAGTGACAAAAACACCAGCACCAACCACTACCAAAAAAGAGGGGTTTTCCGAATTTTCACAAGAGATGAAACCTGCTAACGAAACTGATTGTCTTTCCATTCATGGATTTGATGGATTATATTGCAATCCAAACAAAGAACACAAACAAGCAGAAATATTCACAAGAGCAAAGGGAAAAGCAAATTGTCCAGGTTCTGAACTATACAATTCAAAAGGTGGACTATGTTTAGATGAAGAACAAAAAAGGATGTTAATGACTCGTGGAGGAAACAATAGCGGAAAACACAGTGAAATAGGTCACTAATTACTTAGTACAATAACAATATTTACAATAATGAATTGTTTCGCTTCGTTCAGGATGAATATCAACTAAATCCATTATATATTCATGTTCACAGTGCGTATGAATATATGATTTAATTCTTGATAAAATATATTGGTATTCTTGGTTGTCAGCACTAATACGATGGGTATCTAACAAATCCCTGGCACGGCACATTAAATTAATATCTTCTTGGAAACGATTTTTCATCTAATAAAAAAGAATAGAAATTTCTATATTGTTTACATCATAATAAGAAGAACTAAAATCGTAGGAGTTATTTGACCTAGCAATACATTGCCAGAATAGTAGGGTTTACATATTCATTGTTCTTAATCAGTAACTGAACATGTTCTTGAGTTACTGTGAATGGAAAGGTTACATCCATTTTCAAATCCTCATTGAAGATGCTAGTATCTTTTCCCATCAAACGATACAAGTTAAGCTTTGTATGGATGATTTCCAAGCATCGTTTTAGGTTTCGAACACCACTCTCTTTTTTAGTCAAATAGTCCGAAGAGATGATAAACTTCAATGTTTCTTCGGGAAAGATAATTTCACCTTCCTTAAAATTCACTTGTTCGCGAATCTTGGGCAACAAGTAATTATTTGCAATTGTGAGTTTCTCTTTGGTGTCATATCCAGAGGTTTCAATGCAATACATTCTGTCTTTCAAAATAGGATTGACTCGAGACTCATCATTATAACTGAAGATGAAGAGACATTTGCTTAGGTCAAAATCGACCTCGGAGAAGTATTTATCGTGGAACTGACTGTTCTGTGTGGTGTCTGTTAGGTGGGTAAGAATTCCGGTAATCTCTTCTCCTTTGGGAGTATCGCTAATCTTATCTAACTCATCGAAATAAATGACAGGGTTCATACACTTGCTATTCATTAGAATTTGAACGATTTTACCCCAAACACTTCCCTCATATGTATACGAATGTCCTTCTAAAAAGCTAGCATCACCAGTGCCTCCAAGCGCAATGAATTCGAATTCACGACCAAGGATCTTGCTAATGCCCTCTTTTACCAAGGTTGTCTTACCTGTTCCCATAGGACCCTTGATGGCAATGGCTGTTCCCATAGAAGTAGGGTTGGAAATCCATTGTCCAATCATTTGCATAATCTGCATCTTGGCATCGTTCAATCCATATACACATTCATCCAGTGTATTGTAAGACTTCTTCATGAAGTCATAGCATTTGTCTGGTCCATCGTCCATTTTAATAGATAGATTATGGTAAATACCAAAGGGAATTTTCATGAATGCATCTACCCAGTTCTTAATTTTGAAGTATTCTCCATCACTGGGTTCCATATTCTTCAACATACTTAGTTTTTGCATCGCAATTGCCTTGTATTTGGCAGGAATGTCAGTATCAAGAAGTCGTAGGCGATAAGGTTTGTCAATAATCATATTCTTGTTTATTTCCTTCAAATCGCGCATCACTTGTAATTGTTCTTTATTGGAAAGTTTCTTTTTGAAATAATCTACCTCGTTCATTCTCTTCTTATCGGAATTAATTAGTTGATGGTAGCTCTTAGTATTGTCTCTTCTTGCCTTGGTAACCAGTTTTTTAATAGACTTGTTTACTGTCTTGAGCATTTTCTTCATTACCTTGTTCTTCTTGTCCTTATTTAACTGGTTGAGAAGATGTTTCTTTGTCTTGGCAAGATCCAGATATTCTTGTTCTACATCTGCAGGCACAATAACGTCTGTTGTGTCATTCTTATTTTCCTTGGGTTGCTTTTTCTTCTTGTCTTCCCCAGTTTCGTTTTTATTAGGGTCGTGCTCATAATTTTCTTTCATGAACATCGCTTCATCATCACTATTACAATCGCCTTCGTCGTCATCATTGTATTCTTCTGAATCGTTTTGATCGCCCAGACTAAAGACGAAACTGAATGGCATGGTTTCTTCTTCATCCTCATCTTCATCGTCTTCCTCCTCATCGGAAGATTCCTCCTCATCGGAAGATTCCTCTTTCTTTGGTTTCTTTTTCTGTTTATCGGATTTCTTTTTCTGTTTATCGGATTTACGTTGCTTATTCTTACCTTCTGATTTAGCTTTTTTCTTCGTGGGATTGGGTTTGGAACGGTTAACCTTTTTGCTTCGTGTGTAATTGCTTGGAAATAGGTCAGCAATTAACTCCTGAATTTCTTCACGGGTAACACTTTCTTCCTCCTCATCGCTATCCTCCTCATCGCTATCCTCCTCCTCATCGCTATCCTCCTCCTCATCGCTATCCTCCTCCTCGTCACTATCCTCCTCATCGTCTTCAACCTGTGTGGATTTGCGAGATTTCTTAGAAGTGGGGGTTGTTAGTTTCTGCTTTTTCTGGATTGTTTTTGATTTTTTGTTATTGGATTTTGTCTTTTTGGTAGGGGGTTTGTAAGAAGAATCATCGTCGTCGCTGTCATACGTCTCCCAAGACTCTTCACTTCCATCAGAATCGTCAGAGGAATCGTCATCCTTAGTGCGTCGTAGTTTCTTCTTAGGGTCAGCCATGTTTTTTCCGTTGTTTGTTCGAACCATAGTGTATTGTATAATGTGACTTGTCTATAAATAATTATTTCAATTTTTGTATTATTCTTATCACAGATTGTAAAATTGAATAGAACAATATAAAAAATATGTGGAGTATAATATAGGCAATATATGTATTCAAGTAAAATGAACGAAAAGCATTTTAAACGCCCTTCCAGAATTATTGGAGTGCAGTTTAGTATGTTATCTCCTGAGGAGATTCGTAAGAATTCCGTTGTGGAAGTCACTACCAATGATACATACAAAAACAATAAGCCGGTAATTGGAGGGTTGTTTGACCCGCGTATGGGCGTGTTGGAACCTGGATTAATTTGTCCGACGGATGGTTATACATATATTGATACACCTGGATACTTTGGTCATATTGAATTGGCGCGCCCCGTGTTCTTTATGCAACATATCAAAGAAATCCGTAAAATTTGCCAAGTCACTTGCTTTCGTTGTAGCCGACTGTTGATGAACAAAGAACAGCATCAACACGCTATTAATATGGACCCATCCACCCGTTGGGATTACATCTATAAGGAATCTACAAAAATTTCTCGTTGTGGTGAAGTTACAGATGATGGATGTGGATGTAAGCAGCCAAGTAGCATTAAACTCGAGGACATGGCGTCTATTGTTGCGGAATGGAAGGAAGCGGATGAAACTGTTGTCATCCCATTGACGCCTGAGTTGATCCTAAAAAAATTCCGCCGCATTTCTAACGACGATGTGACGTTTATGGGATTTAGTCCAATTTGGTCTAGACCGGATTGGATGGTGTGCCAAGTGCTTCCTGTTCCACCACCATCAGTTCGCCCTTCGGTAAAACACGACGCCCAGCAACGCAGTGAAGATGACTTGACACATATTTATACCGCAATTATAAAAACAAACAATGATCTACGCGATAAAATTGCAAATAACGCCGCACCTAATGTGATTGATGGGTTGACCTTGAATCTTCAATACTATATTGCGATGATTGTGAACAACAAAATTAAGGGTGCCGACCCATTGGCACAGCGTTCAGGTCGTCCTTACAATTGTATTATGGGACGATTGAACAGTAAAACTGGTCGTATTCGTGGCAACTTGATGGGAAAACGTGTTGATTTTAGTGCACGTTCCGTTATTACAGGTGATCCTAATTTGTCTATTCGGCAATTGGGTGTTCCTATGAAGATTGCAATGAACATTACCAAACCTGTCCGGGTCAATGAGAAGAATCACGACTTCTTGTTGGCATTGGTTCAGAACGGTCCAGATAATCATCCAGGTGCCAAAATCTTGGAACGTAAAAATGGACAACAAATTTCTCTTCGGTATGTTGATCGAAGGTCCATTAAATTGGATATTGGAGACACCGTTCATCGTCATATGATGGATGGGGACGCGGTCTTATTTAATAGACAGCCCAGTCTTCATAGAATGAGTATGATGTGTCATATTGCCAAAATCATGAAGAAAGGTGATACTTTTAGAATGAATGTTGGAGACACAAAACCTTACAATGCCGATCGACATTAAGTCCGTCAAGTTCGGCAACAGGGGGCCTGAAAAGGTTGCTACCCCCTAGTCTATTGTTCTTTAAGTTTTATAAATTAAAATAAGAACAAAAGGCAACATACCTTGATGCGGGAACTCCCTTAGAGCCTTAACTACCACCCCTCTATGGAAACATGTTGGGGGAACACGGTTAATAGCCGTACCCAATGGTAATAATGTTAAGGATTGGGTAATCCGCAGCGTTACTATCTAAGTCCGTTATGATAGGATATGATAGGCGTTCAGAGACTGAACGGGTATGGGTGAACAATGATAGTCTAATCAACTTGAGTTTGCTTAAGATACAGTCCGCCCCCATAAGAAATTTTGGGGATAACTGCGTTTTCGCAGTTGCGTTTGACGGCGACGAAATGAATATGCACATGCCACAAAGTATACTAGCAGAAACAGAACTGAAACACTTAGCAGCAATTCCTTATCAGATAGTAAGTCCAGCTTCGAATGCCCCCATCATTGGAATTTTCCAGGATTCTATGTTGGGGTCTTATCGAATTACTCGTGAGAATGTGAATTTTACTCCTCGCGAAGCAATGAACTTGCTAATGATGTATTCTAATGTAAATAACGACAAACTACAAGAATCCATTAAGGATGGAAAAATTAGTAGTTTCGATGTGTTGAGTCAAATTTTGGCGCCCATTACATTGAAATACCCAACCAAGCTCTTCAATGAAGATGAGGATAAATCAACCAGCAACAATGTGTTGGAGATCCGAAATGGTAAGTATATGCGCGGACAAATGGAAAAGTCCGTATTAGGGTCCGGATCCAAGGGAATTATCCATCGCATTAACAATGACTTTGGAAACATGCAAGCATCGAACTTTATTGATGATTTGCAAAACATTGTGACGGAATACATGAAGACCAGTTCCTTCAGTGTAGGTATAAGTGATTTGATTGCAAATAAAAAGACCCAAGACAGTATTATTCAGGCTATTAGCGACCAAAAGCGTGAAGTTCGTTCCCTGATTGAGCGCGTTCAATTGGGAACTTTTGAGAACAATACATCAAACACAAACAGAGTCCAATTTGAAACCAATGTAAATAGCATTTTGAACGAAGCAACTAGTAAGGCAGGTGCCATCGGACGCAAGTCTCTAAGTAAGAGCAATCGTTTCTTAATGATTGTCACTTCTGGTTCCAAGGGAAGTCTTATTAATATTTCACAGATGATTTCCTGTGTAGGACAGCAAAATGTGGATGGTAAGCGTGTTCCTTATGGGTTCAATCACCGAACATTGCCTCATTACAATAAGTTCGACGATTCCCCTGATGCTCGTGGTTTTGTAGAGAATTCCTATATTTCTGGATTGACCGCTCCTGAACTGTTCTTCCACGCTATGGGTGGTCGTATTGGTTTGATTGATACAGCAGTCAAGACATCCCAGACAGGTTACATTCAGCGAAGATTGATTAAGGGATTGGAGGACTTGAAGGTGGAATACGATATGACTGTTAGAAATAACAAAGGAAAGATTATTCAATTCGCTTATGGTGATGATGGATTTGATTCCACGCGTATTGAGAATCAGCGTATTCCCTTAGTTGGTATGTCTATTGAGGAAATCTATTTGTATTACGATATTGTAGGTATTAACGACCAGAAAAACGAAAAAGTAGAAATATATAACAAGAGCGCTCATAACAGAATGAAGCGCCAACTAAGCAAAACAAAGACCAAGTGTAAAGAATATATTGACAAACTTATCAACTTGAAAAATGAGATCATTGAATCTGTATTCCGTAATAAAAATGACGATGGTATCCAAGCACCTGTGTCATTTTCCAGTATCATTGTAAATACTCAGGAACAGCTACAGTTGAGCGCTAATTCTATTATTGACATTACTCCTTTGGAGGCGTTTGAACTCATCGAACAATATTTCCACAAGTTGAAACAAATGTCGTTCTGCCCTCCTACTGCTCTGTTTGAGGCGATGTATTACTACTATTTAACGCCTAAGACATTGCTTGTCCAGAAGCGTTTCCACAAGCACGCCTTAACCTTGTTGTTGGAGAATATTGTGTTACGATACAAGCAAGCAATTGTTCATCCGGGAGAAATGGTGGGTGTCATTGCAGGTCAATCTATTGGTGAACCTACTACCCAGCTTACTTTGAATACATTCCATTTGGCTGGTGTAGCAAGCAAGTCTAATGTGACTCGTGGTGTCCCTCGTATTGAGGAAATTCTTAGATTAACAAAGAACCCCAAGACCCAGTCACTAACCATCTTTATGAAACCACAAGATGAAAGACAAAAAGATAAGGCAATTCATTATGCAAAGATGATCCAGCATACCAAACTAATCAATGTTGTGAAATCCGTTCAGATTTGTTTTGATCCTGATGACAAGGCAACCAACATCAAGGAGGACATTCCTTTGTTGAGACAGTATTACGAGTATGAGTCTATTGTAAATGATTGTTTGGAAGATGACGAAGAGATACAAGAACTAGACAACAAATCCAAGTGGGTATTACGTATGGAGTTGAACGCAGAAACTATGTTGGATAAGAACATTACTATGGATGATGTGCAATATGCTATTTCTTCCAGTAGTTATGGTGATATAGTTCAGTGTATTTATTCTGACTATAATGATGACAATTTGATTTTCCGCATTCGAGTTCAGCATCCTAAGGAAAAGGGAGGAAAAGGTAAACAGGCTGTTCCCAAGTCATTAGATCAGTCTGACGAAATTTACCTGTTGCGGGATATTCAAGATAACACTCTACAAAACATTGTGTTGCGTGGTATTAATGGCATTACGAATGTTCAACCTATGAAGATGCCTAATATGGTAGTCAAAGAAGATGGTGAATTTTCGCGCAGTGATATTTGGACAATGAGCACTACTGGGTCCAATTTAATGAAGGTGTTGTCATTGGATTACATTGACGCTACCAGAACAATTACGGATAATATTCGTGAAATTCATAATGTATTGGGTGTAGAAGCAACACGACAAATGATTCATGATGAAATTACTGATGTGATGGGTGCAAGTGGTGTATCTATTAACTACCATCATTTGGGATTATTATGTGATCGCATGACGTCCAATCGTGAATTGGTTCCCATTTTCCGTTCGGGTATTTTGGGAGATGATATTGGACCCATTTCCAAGTCCACTTTTGAGGTTCATACAGAGGTGTTGCTACAAGCATCTAGACATGCTGATTATGATCATATGCGTGGTGTTTCTGCCAGTGTTATGATGGGCCAAGTAGGAACCTATGGAACAGGTTCTTGTCAGTTGGTAATGGATATGAAGAAAATGGGTGAATTGAATGATGCTGTCTTGGTGAATCAAGACGACCAACAAGAGATTGATAAATTAATGGGAGGTGTAGAAGATGGTTCTTCTAGTTGTAGTCGTCAACGTATTGAGATTAATAACAATATTGATGCGCTTAAACACGAAGAACAAAATGGTTGTGGTGATGATGATTACGACGCTGGGTTTTAAATGACATTGGCGACAATTTCGATTGTAAAATAAAAAATAATGATAACTGTTATTTTTTATTGGTGGTATACGTAAAGCTACTTAGAATAATTCAATGGTTGAAAATAATGGTTTCTTCTTAACAATGGGTTGTGCATTAGTATAGGTTGTGTTGTGAATATACATAGTGTTTTGGGTAGGATGAATAGTAGTATCTGTGTCAAATAAATCAGAACTCAATTCAGACTGGGTAATAAAAAGTTCATCGTTATTGATTTTGTAATCTACATCTTCAATGAACGTATAAGAACGAGGTTGTAACATATATAACCGAATACGACGATTACGAATTAATTCATCTGCTAACTTGCTATAATAAAATGATTCATTTGAAGGGAATTGCGAATCGTCTCCATTAATAACATGTTTACTAGGGAGAATTAGTTTTGCCCCTTGAGGTTGTACCGAACAAATAGCAGACCCTTCTGAGAATTCATTACAAGGGACTTCAGCTAAACCCATTAATAATTCTTGACTGGTTTTATCTGTATCCAGCGAAAAATCAACAAATTCTTGTAATAATTCCTTTATTAGAGTCCTTACTATTTTTAATTTCAATTGATAATAAATATCTTTGTCTTGCACTACTTGTTTTAATTTCATCAATAATTGAAAATTACTATATTCTGCTAATTTGGATTTACAAAGGGTGCGGAACGATCTATATAAATGGTCATCTAATTTCAGTTTATCAATTAAGGTCTCCTTCTTAGTTTCTTGATATGAACTACTACTAATAGCTTCTGCACCTAGATAGTCTTCACTTGATTTCATATGAACAATAGATCTAGTTTCTAATATAGGAGACCCTTCTTGTTCTTCAATCGAAGTTAACTGTTCTGGTTGAATTGGAATTAACTGATTAGTTTCTGTTAATATACCCACCACCATAGAATCTTCCACAAATTTCAATAAAGGCGCACATAAAATAGACTTATCTTTGATATGAAGTTCCATTAAAAATGTTTTGGTCTCCAAATACCCGTGTATATGTTTGGATGAATCTAATCGGTCAATATAGATGGTCTCCAAGTCTTTTAATGAAGAAGATGGTTTGGTTGGAATATAATATACATTACCATAGTCACTTGAACCCACTAACAATGCAATTATTTTTCCTTGATAATTTGCAATCTGACCACTGATGACATAAGAATCCAACATTGAAAGTTTTTGTCTAAGTTCTTTTGCTGTAATATTCGTCTTATAAGTATATTCTTTTATTACCGACCTACTTTGACATAATTCAGAAGAATGAGCATCTAGTTCTCGTAAGAAAGCAACAATGTGTTCTATTTCTTGGCGTAATGGTCCATCAAAACTGGATACTGTATCTAAGCGAAAATGGGACTGCTTCACCACATTATCTTTCTTTTCACGCGCTTGTAAATAAATAGGCTCATAATAATCATCTTGCTTTACTATAAAAAAGGTTGGTTTGCTGGCATCAAACAAGGTAGTATTGGAACAAATGAGTTCTACATTATCAGTAATGTCGTGATGAGTAACATGGAAGATAATAAGATTCATTCCATCTCCAAACATATGGTCTCCTGATTTTTTCTCTGTAATAAAGTCCCACAAGTAAGTGTGGTCGATCCACGCATCTTCATCGGATAAATAAGCAATGAAATTCTGATAAGATTGTTCCACTTCATATTCATATTGAGCCTCCTTCGAATCTTTTATTTCTTCTAATACAGGACGAAAAGAGGAGACCAAAGAACCTTGTTGATATACTTCAAACTCGTCTTTGGTGAATGAAGAAGCAATTAATTTTCGGAATTCAGCAATAGATAATTTATTTTCCTGACCATTTACATATTGATAAACACTCGCCATTGCACCCAAAAATGATTGGTGTTTCGTTTGCTCTACTCCATACCGTAACATGGCATAGGTATTGGGAAGTAACAAGGTCGTATTTTTCTTTTGCATTTTTGAATCATATTCAAATCCAAACAATAGGCGAATGCTATCAGGTATTAGTCCAGAACGATATTCACCCAAAGGGATTTTTTCAATGCCCAGAATATTGTCAGAAATGACAACTCCCTTTTTCACACTATTTTCTTTATTCTCATCATCTGGTGTTGTATCTGTTGGATATTCTATATCTGTATTGGTAATTCCACATTCTTTTCTTCGTGCAGGTAAACCGTGTGATTTCCAGTCGTCAAAACAGCAAGGAACACAACTAGTAGGATGAACATTTTTACGCAGAAAACCAGGGATGGGTTTATCCAATAAATCAACCGACATTTCCTGTCCTTCGGAATCTTTACATTCTCCATTATCTATCTGCTCCTTTGTCATGGGAGTATTGGTTTTTACACACCAATATTTGGGACACATATACCAATACTTTTTCTTAGGATCACTGCCATATCGAATTGCATAACTATACGCATCCCGATATTTTTTATCGATTTCTATTTTCTCTTCTTCCGTTAAAATAACAGGTTGGCGCTTATCTGTGTTCGGACAAATGCGAGAATAAGTTTTATATGGTCCATCATCCTTTTTCAACCACATATTAGGTTCCAATGTTCGTTTTTTATTATCAAATCGTTTAAGTAACTGTTTCTTGCGTTCTTTTTCGGTTGCTTCTTTTGGAGGTTCTTTTATAGAAATAGTGCGTTTGCTATGTTTCTTTGTACCACCGGCCATTTCATCATCATCGCTTTCCTCTTCATCGTCGTCATCGTCACTGAAATAAAAAGCATCGATTTCTTCTTCCTTCTTATCAGGATGAACCACTTCTACTGGAACTGCTTTAATTACGTGAAGTGTTGGTTCTTTTAATGCCTTGGGTTGTAATTCTTTACACACATTTTTAGTTGTATTTGTGAAGGAATCCTCAGGATGTTGAGATACATATAATAAACTTGACACATATACATGAGCAGAATACAAATAGGAATAATCGTGTATATTATTCATGTAAACAGTAATAGTGTTATCAATGGAATCAATATCGACTACTGTAGGAAATCCAGGATGTTCAACGTTCTTGGTAGTTCCATATTTCGTTTCTAAGGAACTTAAATAAGATCCATATTCTTGTTTTGCATCTTCAAGGGATAATGAATATTGAAGCATCAACTGTTCTACGATATAATCGGGTTCGTGATTTTGCTGAGATAGATTAATAATCAACGCAGTTTTCGCTTCCATTGCTGTGAAATTGGATACTTTTTTATAATTCCAAAGGTTACGATACTTTAATTTTTTCGTTTCATCAAACAAAGAATAAACACATCCGGAAAAAGGTTTCATTTCGAATGGATGGGATTTTTTTATCTTCCATACATAATCTGCATGAATACAGTTGATAAAAGATTCATATAAGTTGGATACAAACGGAACAGAAAAACCAAAAGAAGACAATAATGACCTATATGGTTTCATAAATTCATTGAATATCAAAGGAAATTGTAAATCCCATTGGGTATATTCAATAGGTGGCGATAATTCACCATGAATGTTGATTACACCGTGAATAGTCCATTCAATAAACATACTATAAGTCCTTCCATCTAGTTCAAATTGATAAACAAACCCAATACTTTTTGTAGTAGTGACTTCTTTGGTATATCGCAAAATATCACTCTTCTTCAAGGAAGGTAATTTACTACCAGAAGTAGATAACTTATCGGAAAACAAACGATACTGATTTTCATGACGTTGTCCTGGATTATATTTGATAAAAGGCAGTTTTGAATGAGCATGAAGTTGTTTAAAAATGATTTCTAACGGTAGACTATTGGTATAATACGATTGTATTTCGAAATGATATCGTGTTAATCCACAATCAAGAAAAGGCATTGTAGTTTTGGATGAAACACTATTGTGTAACGAGTATAGTTGTTTACTCACAACAGATTGATTGGTAAGATAAGGAACCATCTTTTTCGTATATTCTTTCAAATGTGCAGCACGTTGTTCTTGTAAAGAAATCAAATTAAATATTTCTTTTTCTTTCAAACCTGGAAAATACAAATTAATAAGACTATGTTGATTTAAATCACTCAATAATCCTGTTTCATTATACTTCATTAAAAAGTTATCAGCAACACAAAAATAAATGGTATTACATAAAAAATTGGGGTTTTCATTATATTCAAACTCAGTGAATTTACCATAATTAAACAATAACGATGTATTATAGGTATAAAGTTCATTTACATTGGATGGTTGAAACATCTTTACCGAAGAAGAAATGCGAAATGGATTGCCTGTAAAACGGTGATCATAGGATGTTGTGAATTCAACACCAATAGGTGCATAATAATGGGTTGTATACTGGTAACCATTAAATATAGAAACCCAATCATCGAATGAATATTCTTGTTTATCGTTTTCTGCAAAACGCACCAATACATCATCGTCTGAATTGTTATTCGTCCAATTATTTAATAAAGCGGACATATCATTTTTTGACACATACATGCTCTTTTCCGTTAAATTTTTATATATATGAGCAAGTTCAATAGTTCGTTGTTGAAAAGAAAACAAATAAAACTCGTCTAATAATCGTTCCGAATTGAATCCGTGCACATTCAATTTATGTTTAATTACTTCTATTGTATCATCAGGATGAATATATTCCGAGACATAAACAATATCTACATTTGTTATGTCTAAACCATCAAATAATATTTTCTCATCTACATTTTTGTCAGACATATTTCCTTTGAAAACAATAATACGGACAATTTTTTCTTCATAAATGCCATCTTCTGTTAGTTGATACCCTTTTTCTATGACACGAAAAATTTGAGAAAGTGGTATATCCATTGTATTCTTATATACTGTGAAGATACATTTTACAGTGATTTTATCGTAAATTACATAATAGAAATAATATAGAGAAATCACACTATCTATCGTATACAATGTTTCCTATTCGTGTTCTTCTCGTAGCACTATGTTTTGGTATGATTAAGGCTGATGATTTGGGTTTGTCCAACAGATTCAAGGGATGGCTGGAAGAGTTCAATGTAAATGTGGTAAATAATGATCATTATAATCGTATGTTTAATAACTGGCTTGTAAATGACAAGTATATTGAGAGTGTAAACAATGACAACAGAACATACACTCTAGCCCATAACCAATTTTCTGGTCTAAGTGATATTGAGTATTCCAATATACTGAACAAAGATTTGGGTTTCCGATTGACTGCTAATTGGAAGGACAAGGTAGATGAGGTAAAGTGTTTGACAGGTTGTGCTCGTAATCACAAGAATGTAAAGAATCTAGATACGCTTAAGTGTGTAATTAGTTGTCTGGATGTTTATCTTGACGAGGTTGTTGACCCTAGAGCACCAGACAGTGTAGATTGGGTTGCAAAGGGAGCAGTAACCCCCGTAAAGAATCAGGGTCAGTGCGGTTCTTGTTGGAGTTTCTCTACTACGGGTGCTCTTGAAGGGGCTTACTTCCTGAAGTATGGAAAGTTGGTTTCTTTCTCGGAGCAGGAACTAGTAGATTGTGACACATTGAAGAATGGTGGTAAGGACCACGGTTGTAATGGTGGATTGATGGACAATGCGTTCAGTTGGATTAAGAAGAACGATGGTCTATGTAGCGAAGAGGACTATTCTTATTCTTCCGGAACAACAAGAACATCTGGAACTTGTGACAAGTCTTGCAAGAACGTTGCCAACAGTGATATTAGTGGATATCAAGATGTTCCTAAAATGTCTGATAATGCGATGATGAACGCGCTGTCTAACCAGCCCATATCCGTTGCTATTCAGGCGGACCAGAAGGATTTCCAGCTATACAAGTCTGGTGTATTTACTGGTGAATGTGGAACCAAGCTAGATCATGGTGTATTGCTAGTTGGATACGGTGTAAAGGATGGAATGGATTATTACAGAATTAAGAATTCTTGGGGAACTACTTGGGGTGATAATGGATATATTTACATTGGTCGTGGATCAGAGTTTAACAGTGGAAGCGGGCAATGTGGTGTTCTAATGCAAGGAAGTTATCCTGTCATGTAAATAGTTCAAAAATGAATAACAAAAAATAGAACTAACAAAAACAAAAAAGAAACAAACAATAATATTCATCAATTGATAGAAAAACAGAAAAACAAAAAAACAGAAAAACACACACATCACTAAACAAAAGCAAAAAATATAATGTTACCTATTATATTTTTATTCTAGAACATGTTTATCTAATTCAGGTATAGTATGTTCATCATAATCAATAAAACAACTTACACGCGAAATAGTCAAATAATGAATTTCTTTCGGATTTACTTGTTTTGAATAATTACGAACCCGTAATCTGTATGAGAAATGAACATGAAATTGGTTTATATTACAAATAATAATATTCAAAAACAATCCACTATAACTAGTGATATAATATCCAATTTTAATAGTGTTATATGTTGCAATCATATTATCCATAACCTGTAGTAAACGAAATTTGATATCCAAGTATTGATTCTTTTTTTCCATCCTTGTTACATTCATACACTTGGTTGCTAGTTTGTCTAATTCTATTTCAGAAAAAGGAATGGAATATTGTTTATTGTTATGCTTGAAATAAATATATTTTAATAAATAATGACAAATACAATCAGACAAACGACGAATAGGAGATGTAAAATGACAATATTCGGGCATTCCAACCAAATCATGAGATTCTACACTTGACATATAATCCGCACGAATACCATTGGTTATAATCTCTTGTAATAATTCTTCGCCAGAAATCTCGTTATAAATAGTTTGTAACCATTCATTTGCAACACAAGTTCTGAATATACCTGTATTTAAATTTATTTTCAAATATTCTCCAACAAAAGAGTTTGCAAAAATTGCAAATTCGGCAATCATTTGTTTCATCAATCGTTCTTTTGGTGTATCTTCGTATAAATAAACATGGTTGGTTTCGTAAATAGGATAGGCAGTAGATAATTCGTTTAGTTTTGTCCCTTTTGTTTGGAAAGAACGTTTCTTCTTGAATTGTTCACTTATTTTTAATCCAGTATGAAATGGATAAATATTATCACAAACAAGGGCAGCCGTATTGTAACTAAACGCATTTTCTTTTTTCACAAATATAGTAGTAAACAATAATTTGATTTCATTTATAGGTTCATAGGTAGTGGTATTAATTTCGGATAATACGGTAATTGCATTTTTTGTATTACCAACCCAAGAACCTTGTAAACTAGACAATTCTAAAACTTTTGGGGGCATCATATGAATAGGAGGGCGGTTTGATGGATATTTGGTTGTTGTTCTATTTACAATATCTTTCCATAACTCAGACTTTATATCTATATATTCTGTTGGATCTGCAATATGTATTGCCAAAAATAATTTATTATTTTCATAATAGATGGAAAAGGCATCGTCTGCATCTTTACAACCAATAGGGTCTATGCTATATGTATCATATTTTGTCATATCTACACGGTTAGTAGTGTCAATGGAATAAGAATGAGTATGTAAAACATTATTAGTTAATACCTCATCTTGTTCATTATCTCGTTTATCTCCATATAATGGTTCAACAATTCTAGTATAATTCTTTTCAAATAAATCATTATTCATTATCTGGTGCATAGTTCAATTCAAACAACTTTAAATTGTATTTTAACCATCTATTTTTATGGCACTATACAATAAGAAATAATAGGTAAGGTGTTAGTTACCTATTATTCAAAATAATCCATTACACACTTACATAAGGTTATGGGATTGATTTTTCATTTCTTCCTTGTCCATCTTGCGGGACGCAGCACCGCCACGAACCCAGCCATCTAGAGCAGCCTCTTCCACGGTGTAAGAAGCATCTTTTACGCGAGACTCCATCTCACTATCAGATGGTTGTAGTGCATAGTTGGCAAACGATTTGTCCATGATGGTCGAAACGCTCTTTTTTTCGTGAACAGGTTCACCGAATAGTAGTTCGGATTCTAGATCGGTATTGGCGCTGCCTCTACCTAAATAAGGAACAGTCACAAAGGGACGAGTGAATAGCTGAAGGCGTTCAGCTGGATTAGTTTGTTCGGCCTTAAGTAACAAGTTAGACTCGTGGTGAACATTAGAAGCAGAAACACCAGCGCCGTGTGAAACACCATTGAAAGTCATTGCAGGCTGTTTTACCGCAAAATCTACGTGTTGGTGGGTAGTGTTTTCACTAAAATAATCGGCTAGCATGTGGTTCGCAAAGCGTGTATTATGAATAGTATTTTGAGTTTGGTCGGTTTTATCAGAACCAATACGATCACTATTATGGAACAAATAAGAATGAGAAGAAGACATACCTTTTATATTATAGGCAGAGAAGGATTTTTGATAATTATGTATTTTTTATCAAAAATAAATACACTTAGTAATTCGTATGGCGTGTTAAATTGCGGGCACACGCAAAGGGATTACCTTCTTTACAAGAAACCATACTTCCATAACAAAATTCAGTAAATGCTTTTTGGTCATTTGGAATAGTTGTGTTCGGGGTGGAATGAAAAGGACGTAAAGATTGTTCAAAAGACATTTCTTCTCCTAAATCCTTAAACAAACGCTGGTCTATATTAGGTTGATCTGGATTAATTTCTTGTACCATTTTTTTAGTGGTTGATACAATTTCGTTATTTACGTTTTTGTTAAATGCAGGAGGTGCTGGTTTTTTATTGGGGTTATAATCATAATCATTCATAAGAACATTGCTAAATGGATTGCTGGTATCTGGTTGGTCAAATACTTCGGGTTTAAGAGTATCAGAAGCATCTTTCAATAAATCTTTAACAGGATTAACAAACGCCTCTTTTTTACTTTGTTCTTTGTGATAGTAGTGCATTGCGTAAATAGCACCAATCGTTATTAGAGAAACCATAAATGTACGTTCAAACCCCGAGACCATGATACTAATAATAGTTAACAACAGAACACTTCTCGTAAGAGCATTTAATTTTTGATTATAGGACATATAGTCGGCGGGAAAAAGTTCATACAGAAATGCCTGATGAAATAATATATTAGGGTCTTGTCCCCAGAAAGGAATAGAAGACTCAGGTTCAGAAGGAGGTTCCAAAGAATTCAATCCCTTTAATTCTTGTTCTTTTTTTTCGTATTCTTCTTTATTGATTATAGTTGTATCTTCTACTTCTGATGATTTTAATTTCATTAATGTATATATTTTGATTATATATTTCCGAGTATATAATCAACTAACGCCCTAAATCTGTGATGAAAAACACTTATTATCAATATCCAAGGAGACAATATTATCATCCTGAGGAATGACCCTTAATATACATTTTGTTTTGATGCCTGAAAATGGGTGGACACATCCTATTTCTGTTGTTTTATCATTATTACATCTTGCTCTGAACATTTCATATCGGTCCCTTACCATTTCATAAGTTAAACCAGATTTCTTATTCAGCATTTTATTGATATGCTCGTGAAAATCATACACATATTTAGAAAAAGTATATCGACTTTCCATAACACTCATTGAGAAAGGCACATCCTTCAAGTTTGTCTTAAAGTTGTCTCTACATTTTCCACAAGGAATAACATGTTGTAACGACAAAAAGAAATCATAATATTGCTTCTTTTGTTGTTTAGTAGGTAAGACTGGATAATTGAAACTAATAGTATGAAGCGAATGCCATAATCCAGGACCCCAGATGGAAGTCATCATTCCATTTCCACTTTCATAGTGTTCTTTACTAAATTTACGACGATAACTTTTGTTATTCTTTTGTTTATTTCTTTTTTGTGTTGTATTCTGTTTCATTATAATAGTTTGATAAAAAACTAGATACAAAACATTACGCTCATTTCAATAATATAAAATATGTACTTATGTATATAATGGCAGGCGTAGTAGAAGTAGTAAAGCGTGTATTCAGACCATATCAATACACTATTTTGTTAATTGTAATGTTTGTGTTATTTTTACTTGTCGGTATTTATGGATATAACCAATATTTTAAAAAGAAGCAAACCGTGTTTAAAGACGTTGCAAATGCAAACAGACGTAATGTGGAAATTATTGTCTATTTATTTCATGTAGATTGGTGTCCTCATTGCAAAACCGCCTTACCTGAATGGAGTTCCTTTAAACAGCAATATGATAACAAAGAAATAAATGGTTACAAAGTGAAATGCGTAGATGTAGATTGTACGGAAGAGGATAGTAAAGTTGCTAATTATTTGAACAAATACAACGTTGAATCGTTTCCCACGGTTAAGATGGTAAAGAACAATGATACAATCACATTTGATGCCAAGGTTACTAGTAAGAATTTGGAACATTTTGTAGAAACCGTTTTACATGATTAAAAAAATGAATAGATAACAACACAACATATTTATTCATTTGTATTGGGGGATGACATGTAATTCGAAACAATATTTTCGCCTTTTTGAATAAATTTTTGTTTTTCTTCCTCTTGTTTCACGGCTTCATATAAGAGATAAGGATAACTATGGGAAAAGGCAACTTCAAAATAATAAGCGATTTCATCATTGGATTTGATCAGGCTTTTCTCTGCCATTTTACCAATCAACAGTCCAAGATAATCCAATAACGTGTCATTTTCTAGACTATCTTTATTTGTTTTTTCTCCCGTACAAGAAATACCCAAGATTTCTTCTGGTAATGCCCCATTGTTAATACATTGTGCCAACGGAAAATTAGAAATTAAACATCCATCTGCATAATATTGATTGTCAATCAGCAATGGTTCAAATACAATAGGCATCGCACAAGAACTATATACGACGTCTATTAATTTCCAATCCGGATGTGTTTTATAAGAAATATCTACACACTGATACGTATGCACATTGGTTGTAAAACAATGAAACTCTATCTTGGTTAATTCATAAAATTCTTTCATGGTAATATCTTCTGACAAATCCTTTGCCAATAAAAAAGGCATGACCAATTTTTTAATACTATCTTGAGAAAACATACCTTTTTGTGAAATGCTTCCAATAATGCTTTTTATTCCAAACGGAAATAATTTATACCATGGACGTTTTACAAGATATACTTCTACTTCTTTCCAGTCATATCGCAATAACAAAAAAATACCCAATAAAGTTCCTGCAGAGGTTGCATAATAGGTCTGTATATCTTCTATACACCATAATCCTTGTTTACATGATTCTTGTAAAATACCAAAATATTGTAATCCTGCTATTCCTCCACCTGAACACACAATATGTTTAATGACAGGGGATTCTTTTTTAATTTCATTTGTGGAACAGTCCATTAACATACAATACGATAAAATTTTGTATGTTTTTTCTACTATATTATAAATAATGTCTTTCTTTTTGTATCATGATGAAGAAGAGGGTCAACAAAAACTGAATATTGATGATCTATTTGAAAAACAACAACAACACGATTTAAAACAATTGAGTATATATAACAAACTATTGAATCGAATTCACAAACGAATAAAACATGTTTCTCGTTCCATTAAAAAAGAGACCCATATGTTTTACAATGTACCGGAATATATATTTGGGGAATCTATATACAACAACAAAGATTGCACTGGTTATTTAGTAGCAAATTTAGAAAAAAACGGGTTCCACGTGCGATATATACACCCAAATACATTATTTATTAGTTGGAAACATTGGATTCCATCCTATGTGCGAACGGAAATTAAGAAAAAAACCGGAGTGGTATTAGATGAAAAAGGAAATGTTATCAGTAAAAGTGAGAAAGTAGATTCCCTTACGGAGGATTTGAATAATGGATTATTCAATACACAAAATCAGGACGAGGAAGAAGAACCAAAAGAAAAGAAATCATATAACGACATTTCAGACTATAAACCCACTGGGAAACTCGTATATAATCCTGAAATTTTGGAAAAAATAGAGCAGCGTGTGTCATTCCGTTGATATTGTCTAAGTGTTAAAATATACATAAAAACAACTCGTGTATAAGACCTAATATGAATATATTTTACGTCTTATTATTTTTATCTTCATTGGGGACAGTATATAGTCATCCAAACAGATATTGTAAAGGATATTGTCGGTCGAATTATTATTGCGCCCCTAATTCGTGCCGAAGACGAGGACGTTTTTATTGTTCTTGTTCCAAATGCCCTTCGGGAAAAATATCGAATAGCGGTTCTTGGGACATTTCTCAGTGTATAGGTTGCTCCGCAGGAAAATATTATTCAGGAAGCAGATGCTATAATTGTCCTTCTGGAAAATATCAACCATATACATCCAAACCATCTTGCTATAATTGCCCTTGTGGTCGTTATTCAGGTTCTGCATCAAGAGCGTGTTCGGGTTGTCCTACAGGGAAATATTCAGGTTCAGTTGCATCTAGTTGTATTCAGTGTCCATCGGGGAAATATAACAGTAAAACAGGAGGATGCGGATGTTCTACCTGTAGTCAAGGAAAGTATGCATTAACCGGATATGCAAGTTGTCAATCGTGTAGAAGTGGATATTATCAATCTAAAACAGGACAATCTAGTTGTTTGCAGTGTAAATCAGGAACCATTTCTACCACAGGAGCACAACTATGCGATGAATGTTTGGAAGGGTATTATCAAAGTAAATCAGGGCAATCGCAATGTTCACCTTGCCCGGTTGGCAAATATGCAAAAGGAAATGGAAATACCATGTGTAGTAGTTGTCCTTCGGGAAAATCATCCACCCAAGTAGGACAAGGTGGATGTGGAACGTGTCCTTCTGGTAAATATGCTCCCATTGGTTCGTCCAGTTGCCTTACTTGTGGAACTGGTTCGTATTCTACACAAGGCACACATACTTGTATATTATGTCCTGTTGGAGAATATCAAGACAAACAAGGTCAATCTTCGTGTACAAGATGTTCCCCTGGTAGGTATGTAACTACGAAAGGAAATAACCAATGTTCATATTGTCCTGTGGGAACATATCAAAATTCATATGGACAGACAAACTGTTTACAATGTGCTAGAGGAAGATATTCAGTGGGAGGTAGCACCCATTGTATAGAGTGTCCCTATGGCAAATACAATGCAAACATTGGACTCTCTTATTGCTTATCATGTCCTTCAGGAAAATATACGCCTACCACAGGATTATCTCAATGCACTAATTGCCCAATGGGTAAATATATTAGTGTGTCAGGTAAAAGTGCGTGTCTTAGTTGTCCTGCTGGTAAATTTGCTGGGAATATTGGGTCATCTAGTTGTACTACGTGTACACCTGGAAAGTATGCATTGGTTGGTTCTTATCAATGTAGCAATTGTCTTCCTGGGAAATATCAACCAAGTCCAGGACAAAGTATGTGTATTGACTGTAACCCTGGATATTATGCAGGGGTAAACATTGGTCATACTGCTTGTACAATTTGTCCTGGAGGAACTATTCAACCGAATAAGGGTTCCGATGGGTGTGAAGAATGTGAAGCGAATTTTTATTCTTCACCGGGTTCAACTGCTTGTGGAACATGCCCACCTGGAAAATATTCGGATGAAGGGTGGTCTTATTGTTTATATAATCCAACAGGAACACCCACAGGCCAACCTTCAGGCCAACCTTCAGGCCAACCAACAGGAACACCAACAGGCCAACCAACAGGAACACCAACAGGCCAACCAACAGGAACACCAACAGGCCAACCAACAGGAACACCAACAGGCCAACCAACAGGAACACCAACAGGCCAACCAACAG
>Ga0181566_10000220_pt1 | contig 41823 bp, 36 predicted proteins | sample 101ome_15_FD_133762 | JGI IMG/M metagenome (GOLD analysis project Ga0181566, IMG submission 133762) | Coastal salt marsh microbial communities from the Groves Creek Marsh, Skidaway Island, Georgia - 101402AT metaG (megahit assembly) | ecosystem: Environmental > Aquatic > Marine > Intertidal...
ACAAATGCGCCGTTTAATAACCACAATAGATAACAAAAGTTATTATTGTTTGGAAGACTGGGAAGATGGTAAGCAATATAGGTTTGAAGACATGGACTCGCCCAATTTCAAATGGTATTTAAAGGTGGCTACTGAAACAATGGGTGGCGATTACTCCAAAGACGACATTCACTTATCCAAGATGCTCAACTATTTGGCAACCGAGTTTTATATTAAGAAGAGCAAACAAATTTTACCCTTGTAAATATCTAATCCAGTAAAAAAACAATAATATTTCAATAATTTTATTGTTTGTAATGTAATCATATTCTCCATGTATAACTTCTTTAGAAATCCATATCGTAACCATCGTCAATGTCACCACAGTCATTTTCATTGATGTTCATGGATGAAATTGTATTCTTGATGGATGTGTTATCACATTTACCAGTTTGTTTAACACCCAATGAGGATTCAATATAGTTTTGAATATCCTCATTCACGATTTCTTCATTGTCATATTTCGCCATTTCATTCATATCAAGTAATATATTACACATACCAGTACCATAAGGACCAGTTTGTCCCAGCATGACATTTGCTGATACGCCTCTCATATGGTCAAACTCCGCGTGACGACTTGCATTCAGCAACACTTCTGTATGAACCTCAAATGTAGATTTGGAAATAGGACCAATATCATCACCAAGGATTCCTGAACGGAAGATGGAAATCATATTCTTAGTAAGTGTCATTCTATCACACAGCAAGCCAAGATGGTGGTAATTGATATACACACCACTAAATTCCATAACATCTACAAATTCATCGTGTATCATTTGACGTGCTGCTTCTAATCCAAGAACATTGAACACTTCCTTAATATCATTACTGACTGTGCGTTTATTATCAATAAAGTCTAATCCAAGAACATCCATCAAATTTGTTCCAGCACTATCAAGAACCCAAATATCTTTTGTTTCAAAACCATTTTCATTCTTAACCATATAGTTCTGTATTTTACGGATATTCACGTTTGAAATATTAGGAATACCACGCAATACAACATTATGGAGTAATTTTTCTTGAAAATCTTGGAGCAAATAGATATGATCAGATTGGTCCAAAATATTACTCACTTTAAACTCTTTGAATGTACTTACAAGATATTTACTATCTACACGAATTCTGAAAACCAAATTATCCATATTATAATCAGAATATATGCATACCACGTGTTCATCGTAAATATTAGATATAGCAAAATGAACATCGTCCATATTAATATTTCGTTCCAACATTTCTTCAGCATTCATTTCAATACGGACAATCCATTTTGACTTGACAAAACTCGCGTTAGTGTCTTCTTCATCTTCGTTACAATCTGACACAATCTTTTCAAATTCCTTATATTGTTCAAGTAATTTGTTGTCGTCATTGATGATTGTATTGTTGTCATCAGCATCAAAGCAGATTTGAACACTTTTTACAATGTCATTAAGCTTTGTATGATTCAACATATTGCTGTAATTTGTAGCTTTCTTTTGGTCAAATTGGTCTTGTTCTTGAAGATAAACAGTAAGTGATGAACTTTTCGGATTTTTAGTAAGACGCAAAATCTCCTCTATGCGTGGGACACCACGAGTAACATTAGACTTGGATGCAACACCAGCAAGATGGAACGTATTCAGTGTAAGTTGTGTAGTAGGCTCACCAATAGATTGACCAGCAACCACACCCACCATTTCACCAGGATGGACAATAGATTCTTTGAACTTCATTGATATAGTTTCAAGAAGCAATACAATACCATTGCGATGAAAGCGTTTATGTATTAATAATGTCTTAGGATTAAGATTGTAGAAGTATAGGAATTTGAATAGTAAATTTTCTTGTAAATATGGTGTAATAGATGTAATTTTGCTGTAATATTCTTCTGTTAATTCAAACACTTCAAGGGGTGTAATATCAATGATACTATTACCATTTAAGTTGAGTTGTTCTTGAGTATTATTGATGATATTACTGAAACTAACTGGGCATTTTACACCCATATCATTGCTGTATTTGAATACATTGGTAACAATCATATCACGGATATCAATAAACTCATCAATGTATTGTTTGCATTTTTGTTTTGTTTCTTCACGTTGTTTCTTTATTCGTGTAATGGTTCCTTTTGTATATACTTGACTCATTCCTTTGCGCTCATCGTGGATACCAATAATATCAAATAACATATAGATATCACTGATTGTCATTTCAACAATAGGAACCACTTGGTTTTCAACCTTTGTAGAGTCAAAATTGTCATCTCCATAGTTGAATTGGACAATCTTGTGTTTATTGTCTCGTACAGTCATATCGTACTCAACTTTAAGATCTTCAAGACCTTTAATAAGTCGTCTTTGGATATAACCAGTTTGCGACGTCTTTACAGCAGTATCAATAAGACCAATACGACCACCCATTGCGTGAAAGAACAGTTCTTGAGCTGTAAGACCGGAAATATATGAATTCTCAATGAATCCACGGGCAAGGGGAGTATCATCGTATTTATTGAAATGTGGAAGCGAACGGTCAGTATATCCATAAGGAATACGCTTACCTTCAACATTCGTCTGACCCAAGCACGAAATCATCTGCGAAATATTAATAAGCGACCCCTTAGCTCCTGACTCAACAATCATTAAGAAGCGATTGTTTTTATCAAGGGATTTGCGACCAATTTTACCAGCTTGTTCAGTAGCCTTATTTAGAATATTATTGACTTGCGTTTCAAACTCTACCAAGTTGCTGTTTGCTGTGCCATTGTCAAATATTCCCAAATGAAGTTTGTCAATAAGAGAATATACTTGCTGTTTTTGACCACTAATGGCTTGATAAATGCTTTCTTGAGTTTTTCTGTCCGCAATCAAATCAGAAATACCAACACTATAAGAACTTGTTGTCATGTATTCTGTAATGACATTTTGGAGGTCATCAATAAATTGTGCTGCCTGCATATGTCCATAATCATTGAAAATGCGGTGAATAATACCTTTAGTAGATGACCCCAGCATAGATTTTTCCAATTGACCGCGAATATACTTACCGTTCTTGATTTCCATAATATTATTGGAAATTGCTGGATCTTCATCGCTATCAAATAATTTCGTCTTGTTCTTCAATGTAATGGGTTTCATAATTTGTGAAAGAATATCAAAATTACTAATTTTTTTTCCGTTTTCAAAAAGTGCTTTTGTATCAACATCTTTAAACATCATAAGTAAATTCATTGCTTCTTTTGGTGTAAAGTGAATGTTAGGGCGTGTGAAACGGTAAGACCCAAGCATAGAATCTTGGAAAATACCGATAATGGGTGCGTTGCTTGCCGGACTCACAATTTGATAAGGTGTTGCTGCAAGTTGTTTTAATTCTGTTTCAGCCAAAATATTTTGTGCCATGTGCATATTCATTTCATCACCATCAAAATCAGCATTGTATGGTTTTGTACAAGCAACATTCATTCTAAAGGTATCGCCTTTTTTCATTACTTTGACAATATGACACATCATTGACATTCTGTGAAGACTCGGTTGACGGTTGAATAATACACCATCACCGTCCATCATATGACGATGGACAACATCGCCGTGTTCCAACCGAATAGAATCACGATCCATATATCGCAATGAAATGTTTTCTCCATTCTTTTTCTGGAGAATTTTCGCACCAGGATATTCGTCTGGACCATTTTGAATAAGTTTTGTCAAGAAATCCATATTGCGTTCATTGACAACCACTGGTTTGGTGATGTTCATTGCTACTTTCAACGGAACACCAAGCTGTTTGATTGACAAATTAGGGTCTCCTGTAATAACAGAGCGAGCACTGAAATCCACACGCTTACCCATAAGGTTACCACGGATACGACCAAATTTACTGTTCAAACGGTCCATGATACATTGTAATGGTCTTCCGGAACGTTGTTGTAGAGGTACTGAACCTTTCACCTTGTTATTCGCAATCATTGCTACAAAGTACTGTAGATTAGTAGTGAGGCCATCTATGACATTGGAATTGGTATCATTGCTTTCAAGCTTAGAACGAAGTTCATTGTTGGCTTTGATAATGTTGCTATAAATATGTGTCAGATCGTCTTCACTACGTTGTTGTGCATCGTGCTTAACGGAGGGACGCATAGCAGGAGGTGCTACGGGCAATGCTTGGCATACAAACCATTCCGGACGAGACCATACTGGACTGAACCCCATGAAGTGTATGTCATCATCGCTAATACGCTTGAAAATTTTGATGATGATCTCGGGTGTCAAGTTAATAATAACTGGGTCTGTACTATCAGTTTTACTTTTATTTTTCCATTCTGCATGAATGGTAGCGATGGTGGTAACCGGCATTTTGATACTTGGAACTACACATCCACACCCCTCTTCGTTGCAATCTCCACAATTGCGAATATTATTTTTATTGATGTAATTATACACATATTGCCAACGGTCACTGTCCTTATACTCTAATATATGTTCATGATGTTTCTTGCTGATCAGCAATTTACTGCATTTCAAACAAATCACTTTGCAAATTTTTATAATTTCTTTAATATGTTGAATGAAGAATACAGGACGTGCCAATTCAATATGTCCGAAATAGCCAGGGCAATCAATATAATTATATCCATCCGTAGGGCAAATATATCCAGGTTCCAATACACCCATTCGTGGGTCAAATAAACCTCCGATGTCCGGCTTATTATTAATGTATGTGTTTCTTGATGTAATTTCTACCACGGAATTCTTACGAATTTCTTCGGGAGACATCATACTAAATTGGATACCAATAACCTTTGAAGGTTCCATTTTCTAAATACTATATATTATATACTGTTTATATTATTTTATCTTTGTTTCAATTTTTTGTTAAACATGTTAAATTAATATTAATGTGTATAAAAATTGATTCGGTATATTGAGTTGATTACATGCACAACACACAGCCTATATTACTAAGCAGATATGACGAAAAATACCGATACTACTAAGCGTACTCGTGATTCTAAGCCATCACGAAAGGATAAAAAGAAAAACACAAAAAAAGAGATGAAGCGAAGAAAGTCTATCAGTTCATCAGATAGCGAAAGTGACAGTGAATGGATTAAGCATTTTATTGGGGGTGATGGCGAATACGATGAAGACGACGATAGCGATTATGTAGATGAAGAAAGTGAGGAGGAAAGTAGTGAAGAGAGTGAGGAAGAAGACAGTGAGGAAGAAGAAAGCGAGGATGGCGAGAAAAAGCAACGAAAAATTAAGAAGCAGAAAAATAAGAAGGGAAGTTCGGAAAAGAAAAAAGCAACAATTGACCACACTGCGGTTCAAGAAATTATTTCTAAACTAATTCCCTCAAAGTATATGAGTGAAAAGGTAAAAAAAAACAAAAAGAAATCTACAAAGAAGAAGAAAAACGATGAAGAGGTAAGTGATGAAGAAGATGACGACGAAGAAGAAAGCAACGAAGAGGAGGAAAGCAACGACGAAAGTGATGAAGATGAAAGTGACGAGGAAGACGACGAAAGTGATGAAGAGGATGATGAAGAAAATGAGATTATTCTACTACTTGGTGGCGGAGGCGGAAATGAATCGTATAATTCAAAAGACGACAAATATGATTGTAATAGCGATGATGAAGAAACGTTTATGAAGGAGAATTATCAAAAGATTGAGCTTCCTGAGCAATTTGAGAAAGATAGAAAGACATCAAAGAAGAAATCTTCTATAAAACCCAAGGACAATGACGAAGAACAAAGTGATGATGAGGATGATAATGTAGAAAAGGAATATTTGGAATTGAGAGAGTTGAAAAAGGATTTTACGGAGAAGTTGAAGAAGTGTCCGAAAAATAAGTATTTGCCCAAAGCAATTGCTGATTGTGATGATCAAATCAAAAAGTTGGTCAAAGAAAATAGGATAAAAAACACACGTAAATATCACAAGTTGATTAACAACTCAGATAAGAGGACAAATGAGGTGGATTATTTCAAGACAAAGATGTCCCACAACGAACAACGACAGGTGTTGAAAGAAATGAAGCGTATCAATCAATATATTAATATTGACAAACCGTATCGCATTTCACTATTGACATCAACAATTCCTCCACAATTCAAAGCAATTGCACTTCAAAAGTTGAACGTATTGAAGACAATGGAACCAGGTGACCCAGAGTATTACAAGTTGAAACACTGGGTAGATGCGTTTATGCGTATTCCGTTCAACAAGTACAAGAGTTTGGAAATAACGTTGGATGCTGGAAAGGAAAAGTGTCAGGACTATATGCTGACTGCTAAAAACACATTGGATATGTGTGCGTATGGTTTGAATGATGCAAAGATGCAAATTATGCAAATGATGGGTCAGTGGATTTCTAACCCGAATTCAATGGGAACAGCGATTGCGATTAAGGGACCAATGGGAACAGGCAAGACCACATTGGTAAAAGAGGGAATTAGTAAAATTATGAACCGTGAATTTGCGTTTATTGCTCTGGGCGGTAATAGTGATGCCAGTTTCTTGGAAGGTCATTCATATACGTATGAGGGTAGCAATTGGGGAAAGATTGTTCAGATTTTGATGGAATGTAAGTCTATGAATCCAATCATTTACTTTGATGAATTGGATAAGGTAAGTGATACACCAAAGGGTGAAGAAATCATTGGCATTCTTACGCATTTGACAGATACATCTCAAAATAGTGAGTATCACGACAAGTATTTCTCAGACATTTCATTTGATTTGAGTAAGTGTCTCTTCATCTTCAGCTACAACGATGAAAGCAAAGTAAATCCTATTTTGAGAGACAGGATGTATCGTATTCAGACGAAGGGATATGATACGAAAGAAAAGATGATTATTGCAAAGGACTACTTGATGCCTAAAATTAGGGAACAAGTGAATATGACAGCAGAGGAAGTCATTATCCCGGATGAAACCCTTCAGTATATTATTTCAAACGAAGCACTTACATTCAAGGAAGATGGGGTTCGTAACCTTAAGCGGTGTTTGGAAATTATTCATACTAAACTGAATTTGTATCGTCTGGTAGATAGTGATAATAAGATGTTTGAGGAAATGAAAATGAAGGTGGAGTTTCCATTTACAGTGACAAATGAATATGTGGATACGATGATCAAGCACAATGACCGTATGAATCCGAGTTTGTTTGGCTTGTATATCTAAACGTTATGCTAATAACGTGTAAATCAAAAATCTATGGTATTAGTGAGCATTGCCACCACGTGTGTCAAATATTTTTTTCATATCACCACTCATTTCAATCCATCCAGTGGATGTTGTTAAATTAGTGGGTTTAATATTCTTGGTACCTGATTGTGTTGAAATTTCATCTACCTTTATATTTTTATCTGGTGAGCCATAAAATCCAGGAATACCACTAACAACGTAATCCACAGAGCCGTCTTTATTTACGATTTTTTCACCTTTTGGTTCAAATCCTTCAAATGGGTATTCACGTGAAAAATAATTCAATGGGTGGTATGGACTAAAATAAGAAGAAGCAGTCATTGCATTTAATACAATTATGACAAGGACAATTAATAATATAAACCAATACTCGTTTTCAAGTTTCATTATATATTGATGTAATATTTTTTTTTGTCATTGTGGTTAATTTTACTAATACAGACGATTACAAATATTTTACGTATTTATTGAGAATGAGGGATTGTTCTTTAATATTTTGGTATGTTTCTTTGTCTTGGTAATAATTAGAAAAAAGTGTATTGGATTTTATTTTATAATTGAACCATTGTGAATCAAACAACTGTTCTTTATATGCATGAAGACTCTTTACGGCATTACTAAATTTAAACGTAATAATTTTGTCATAATAAGTATAAAGTGAAAATATAATAAATAATATTCCGAATAACAAAGTATAATTCATAATATATATTGTATTGCTATAAAATATACATAAAAAAACCAATATACTTAATATTATAGTATGAATAAAAATGAACGATTACAATTAAAGAAGATGATAAGCGAGGCAGACTGTGAAGATAATACAGAAGCTATTAGACGTTTAAAACATAGCACACAGATTCGTGATGATTTGCGAACCATAGATAGCCTTCGTAATCAACATCCTGATATGGACAAAAATGAATTTTCAACAATGTGTATATCTAATTGTCTTTTTTTGTATACAAATTATTCTGATATCTTTCATAAAGCAGTAGCAAATGAACTTGATTATATGTTAATGACAAAAGTATTGAGTGTTCTAAAACAGATTGAGGACGGTAATGTGGATCAACACGAAGGGTCTGTATTGGTTGGAAAGTTATTAAAAGAATTATATGTAGATAGTGCATTACGTCGTGCTGAAAATCTTGATAAGGAACACGCTTCTGAGGAGAAAACACCATTATACGACGGTAAAAAAATATCTTGGAAGGAATATAAATTAACTAACAATGACTAAAAACGTGATGTTCTGTATGAAGCAATAGCACAAATCAATATAATAATTATATAAAGCATTTTCGTTATATAATTATATAAGAAAATGAGTATCGAAAACATCTCTAAAATGACAGGAAATTACGCTTTATTGAACATTGCTATTGTTGGCAATGACGAATTGAAGGAAAAATATAAATCCCACATTGAGAAACATAATGAAAGTGTATCCACAAGTGAATTTCCAGATGCTGGGTTTGATTTGTTTGTTCCAGAAAATACACATTTTGACGTTCCATTTGAAAAGAAAATGATAGATATGAAGGTAAAAATGGAAATGTATTATTGCGAACAAGGAAAAACATCAATTTCCAGTTATTATAGTTATCCACGTTCAAGTATATCCAAAACTCCATTAATGTTGGCGAATCACGTAGGTATAATTGACTCCGGATACCGTGGTAATTTGATGGGTGCGTTTCGCCTTTTAGGACAAAGCGAATATACCGTGGAAAAACATAATCGTCTTCTTCAAATATGCCATCCCTCATTATGTCCAGTAATAGTAAAAATGGTTGATGAAAATGAACTATCGTGCACAACGCGTGGAAGTGGTGGTTTTGGTTCAACTGGCAAATAATTGAGATAAATAAAAATATCATAATTTATTAGAAGTATATTATGATAAATAATTTGACAAATGCTATAGATATCCAAGTATTCAAAGGAAATGTGTATAAGCAACCACCAAAGAAAGCGAAAAAGGTAATAACATTGGATTTAGACGAAACTATTGGTTCGTTTTCACATTTACACATTTTATGGAATGGAATAATGCGTTTTTATAATAAAACCAACTTAAATAGAGAATCAAAGGACACTTTGTTTTTTTCATTATTTGATTTATATCCGGAATTTTTAAGATATGATATTTTACATATATTAAACTATTTATGTAAGAAACAAAAAGAAAAAACAGTTCAGTTATATTTATATACAAATAATAAATGTGGATATAATTGGGTAGAAATGATTGTGCGCTATTTACAACATAAAATAAATGTTTCGCAAATATTTGAAAAGACGATATGTGCGTTTAAAATCGGGTCACGAATTGTAGAACCAACCCGCACAACAAAAGATAAAACATTATCGGATTTTATTAATTGCACGAAAATTGGTAAAAATACCCAAATATGTTTTTTAGATGATTCGTACCACGAAGAAATGATAAAGGACAATATTTATTATATACAACCAAAGGCATATTATCATTGTCTAAAAATCAGTCATATATTAACACGTTATTTCAACTCTGATGTATTTGTGACATTTGAACGTAATACCTCAATGTGTGACGATAATTACAAGGCATTCATGATAGATTGGTTTAATTTCAATGATGCAGACAAATATATATTAACATACAGTGACTATAATTTGGAACGGGAAAAGGAAATATCACGTAAAATCTTATACTATATTAAAGAATTCTTGTATTTTATTCCTCGCATTAAAACGTCAAAGCGACGCACTCAAATAGCAAATTTCACGCGGAAAAAGACTCAATAGATGAGTTTGCCATTGCTATTAGTTGTTCATGTTTGGACATTCGTTGAAATGATATACATTCATCAAATTTATATTGCATAAATTTGTTGACCCTGTTTTTACATAATATTTGCGTTCCATTATTTGTAAATTTGGTATCCATAATAACACCACCGTTAGTCAGTGTCAGTTTTGAACCAGGTGTTATGCGAACCCATCTAACGTGGCGTCCTTTACGTATGTCGCATATTTCGTCAATATACATATATCCAATCAATTTACTTGATACAATATCAATATTTGGAATATGATGGTCCGTTAATACTTGAAAGATTTCCTGTATGATACCATCCGTTGTTTTGTCTTCTATGTTGGAGGGACATTCATACTCATCTATCATATTCATTATATCTTGTATGTCGTCATTGTCATCAAGGTCATCTATCATTCCACTTTTCATTTCATTTATCATTGTTAAAAGATTGTCTTGCTCATTCATTATATAGTTTATTTTGAGTTTTTTCTTGGTTACTATTATGACATAGTTTCATTACTTTATGTAATTACATAAAGTTTTTTAAGGTAATATATTAGATAGTTGTTCAAGTGTGGGTGCAAGTAAATAGGAATGAGAATAAAAAATAAGTATGAATTGACAGAAATGTTATCAGAAGGGAGTTTTGGATGTGTATATAAGGGATATAAAATAAAAAATGGACAATCTGTTGCTGTTAAAATAAACAAGACGGATATTAATTTTCTAAAACAAGAATGTACAATCATGCATTACCTACTTAATAATAAATGTGCAGCTATTCCAGATATATATTATTATGGATTATTAGAGAATTATTATATTGTAGTAATGAAATATTGTGAGTTATCATTGAATGATTTTGTCAAGATGTATGATTACAATTTGAAAATAATGAAGAATTTGTTTTTTCAATGTGTGGAATTATTACAAGAAATGCACGAAAATATGGTAGTTCATTGTGATATAAAACCTGATAATATAATGATCTCGGAGAATAGACTGTATTTTATTGATTTTGGCTTATCACAGTTTTATGTAAATGAAGATGGTGTTGTACCAACTACACGTCATACACAAATAACAGGAACACCCCGTTATGTGAGTCCGTTTATACATCAAGGATATTCATATTCACCAAGAGATGATATTATATCATTATGTTATGTATTTTATGAATTACAACGTTCATTGCCGTGGGACAGTAACGGTTTTGTAAATGATATTCAACACGAGAAAAATAAGGACATGTGTATTCGTAAAATACGATGTGCTCGTGATGAACCTGAAAATACATATTTGGCTATTATTATAAATGTTTTAAAGTATTGTTATACATTAGATTGTGATAGCAGTATTGATTATAAAGCAATAGTCCAGCAAATATAATTAGAAAACAATATAAAAGATATAACATATAATGTGTATATAAATATGAGCGATGTTACAGTTCTTGAAGGCGGTCTTTTGGGTCAGGTAAAGTGGTTTAATAACAAGACAGGTTATGGTTTTGTTACTGTTGTAAGTGAATCAGCACACAAGGGAAAGGACATTTTCGCACATTATTCTAATTTGAAAATAGAAAAGTCTCAATATAAATATCTTGTTCAAGGTGAATACATTCAATTTGATATTGTTAAGCCGAATAAGGGTGACCATGAATTTCACGCTGTTAATATGACTGGTGTTTGTGGAGGCTCTCTAATGTGTGAGGTTCGTTTCGTAGTGTCACAACAGCGTGTTTCAAAGAAACATAGTGATGATAACGATGAATCTGAATGGACCCAAGCAGGAAAGAAGTAGATAGTTGATGGATAATAATAATTGTATATAATATAAAAAAGTTTTTTGTATTATAATATATTGTGCTAATTGAGAATATATGTGGAATATATTTGAACGTGCTGTGTATATTGGTGTATATGCTTTTGTATTATATCAAACGCAAAAAAATATGAAAAAACTTGGCATCAAATATAATGAATATAAGTTTATCAATTATTATGGATTAGATGGTGAGGAACAATTTCTTATACCTGAGTATGTATAGACTTATATATTGTTTCAAGTTCTGATAATTGTTCGGGTGTATTTACTCCATTTGTAATGTACTGAAGACATTTTGGAATATAATGAATGTGGACTTCACTATATTCACTTATATAATGAAAAATATCGGGTAAATAAAATTCTTTTTGGGCATTGTTGTTTTTTATTTTCAATATTGTATTTAAAATGTCACACAGACGAAGTACATATATGCCACAATTGATGAGATTTATTTTTCTTTCTGTATCATTACAATCTTTTTCCTCTACAATTCTGTCAAGGACGTGTTTGTCTTTTGTAATCACGCGACCAAGACCGTTTGGATTATCTTTGTATGTAGCAGCTATTATATTTTGTTTGGTATGCAGAAGTGTATGTAATAATTTGACACTTATAAGAGGAACATCTCCACATAATACCAAATATCTACATTCTTCACTATCAGAAATGATGTGGGGAAGACAACATAATAATGCGTGTCCTGTTCCTTTTGGAATGGTTTGTTCTACATATGTAATAGGATATTGAATATAGTGCGAAATTGTATTCTGAATAATTTCTTTATATTGTCCAACAACTACAAAAATATTCTTTGGATTTGTTTCTATTGCACGTTCAATAATATGAACAATCATTGGTTTCCTTCCAAGAAGACAACATACCTTTGGTACAGCACTATTCATTCGTTTTCCGTTTCCACCTGCCAAAATAATAATTCCGTGTTCATCCATAAAAAATATATAAAAATATACGTGTATAAAATACCATATAGTGTTAGTGTTTATATTCATATAGCCATATAGTATGAAAAAACCATTAATTATTTGTAGAAATATGTTGGGACAAAAGAAGAAAGCAAATTTCACGAATAAATTCCATTTTATTGATAAGCATAGATATCAAGTGATAAATAGTCCTGTAAAAAATAATTTGTATTGTAATTTGTATAACTTATGGAGACTCACATTAGAGCATTATAAACCAACTGTATTGGGAGGAGACCATTCGCTTGCAATATCAACACTATCAAGTTCAATATGTAAATATGGACAAAATATAAAGATTTTATGGATTGACGCACACGCAGATATTAATTCATATTCCGAGTCAAATACAAAAAATATACACGGTATGGTTCTTAATTTTATATGCGATGTAAATACTTTCAATGGACGTAATCACTATAATCAAATACATTATTCAATGTTCGTCCAGAATAGAAAGATAAGCCCAAAAAATATATTGTATTTGGGAATACGCGACTTAGATAATTATGAAAAAGAATTGTTAAGACAATACAATATATCACATATAGATTGTAAAACAATTAATAATGACCCCGAAAAGTGTATTCATGCTGTAAATGATTTTATTGGAAAAGATAAATATCATATGTCTGTTGATATTGATGCAATTGATCCTGAATATGTTCCATGTACTGGAACACCCGTAGAAAACGGTATTAAATTGGATAATTTATTATACATATTAAAAAATACTAATATGAAAAATAAGATACACACAGATATTGTAGAATATAATCCCAGTTTAGGGAACCTACAACAACAACGACGTTCGCAACAAACAATAAAGACATTATTAGATATTTTGTAATGTTTTTACAATTATATCCATACTTTCTTGATATTCAGATGAAGAAAGTGTAAGGGGAGGGCACATACGTACAGTTTTATCACGTGTAATCTTTGTTAACACGCCGTTTTCCATAAGTCGTGTTACAAATATATCCGCCATTTCAGGGGTATTAAATTCAATCGCATTAAGTAATCCTTTTCCACGAACATTTTTTATGAGCCCTCTCTTAATAAAATTGTCGTGTATAGTATCTCGGAAAAGAGATCCATATTTTGTGGCATTTTGTAATAATTCTTCGTCCTTGATAATATCTACAGCTTCAATAGCAATAGCACTTGCAAGGGGATTTCCGCCATATGTTGAACCGTGTGAGCCAGGTTCAATATTATCCATAATATGATTATTAGCAAGAACACACGACATTGGGATCATACCACCGGTCAATGCCTTTCCTAATACAATCATATCTGGGATAACTGTTGTATGTTTTTTTGTAAATGGTTGAGAACACAATAGCGAACCTGTTCGTCCCAATCCTGTTTGTACCTCATCACAAATAAGGAGAACATTGTATTTATTGCATAATTTGCGAACATCGTGCAAATATGATGATTTTGGAATAATAATACCTGCTTCACCTTGAATAGGTTCCATCATATACGAGCAAATATTCGGATTGTTTTTGAAAATAAGTTCAAGTTGTTCTACGTTGTCGTATTCAACAAAATGAAACCCATTAAGAAATGGTCCAAAATGTGTAAAACACGATGGGTCAGTTGAACTTGAACACGCGGCAATAGAACGTCCCCAAAAATTATTCAATGGAAAAACGTGTTCTGCTTTATTATGAGCTATTTTCTTTGTTTTATACCCCCAAAGACGTGCTAATTTAATCGCTGTTTCACACGCTTCTACCCCTGTATTCATTGGCAAACATTTATCATACTTGAATGTATCGTGTATGTATTTGTAAAATAATGATAGTTTATCGTTGTGAAATGCCCGACTACATAATGTAAGTTGTTGGCACTGTTCTTTCATTGTTTCAACAAGGCGTGGATGACAATGACCTTGATTTACACTACTATAAGAAGACAGAAAATCAAAATATTTTTTATCATTTACATCATATACATATACACCTTTACCACGATTCAACACAACGGGCAATGGTTTATAATTTTGAGCTCCGTATAGCATATCATAGTTTAATAGTGTTTTAAGATTTTTCACTTGACTACGTAATCCCTTCATTATACAGTAATATATACATTGTTATTTATACCTTTTGAACAATGTGTTGTATTTTACCATATTTTATAAAAGATTATACTATATAAAAATGACTGACATTTTAGACACAATGAATAGTTCATATGATAAACAGAATATAAATAAAACAATTGTGTCCCGAGAGAAACACTATTGCACTATTAATGAACCAGATAATTTATTTGAATTTATTAAAGGTGAATTAAACCCAAAAGAGGAAGAAAAAGAAAAACATGGTGAAGTATTTACACCTCTATCTGTGGTAATTGAGATGCTGGATAATCTGGATGAAGCGTACATAAAAGAACATAAAAAAAGCATATTTACAGAAGACAGTTTCAAGTGGTTAGATCCTGCTGTTGGTATTGGGAATTTTCCAATTATTGTCTATCAACGATTGATGGAAGGATTAAAACTAATCATACCCAATGATGAAGAGAGAAGAAAACACATTTTAGAAAATATGATATATTCTGCGGAACTAACATCAAAAAACGTATTTATTTACAAGAAAATATTTTGCAGTGACAAATACAACTTGAATATTTATGAAGGTGATTCGTTGAATATGGATGTAAAAGATGTATTTAAATTAAATGATAATTTTGATGGATTTGATGTAGTGATGGGAAATCCGCCATATAACGCACACGGAATAAAACATAAAGGTGATAAAAATATTTATGTTTATTTTTCCTTGAAAGCATTAGGCAATTGGTTGAAACCAAATAGATATTTAGTTTTTATACATCCACCTGTATATAGAATACCATATCATAAAATACAACATACGAAAACAAATTTAAATGAAATTTATACAACAAAACAGATATTATGCATAAAAATGTATTCTATTGAAGAAACAAAAGCATTAATGTCAGTTATGATAAATACTGATTATATAATTTTACAGAATACAACTAATAATTTAATGCGTAAAAGTAAAATAATAGATGTAAAAGGTATTGAATATGAAATACAAATTAATGTGAATGACTTTATACCTAATTTTGGATTGGAAATAATGGAAAAGTTAAAACGTAAAAATAATAATGGAAATATAGAATTAATATTAAATAGTGAAATGCACGCTCAAAAAACAAGTGGAACAAAATATAAAAATATACACGGAATTATTTCAAAGGGAATTAAAATATGTATGTCTGATAAAAAACATACATTCTATGATAGTCCGAAACTGATAATTAATGGGATAGGAAGCCATAATCGGGTTTTATATGATAAAAAAGGAGAATATGGAATAACCCAATCACCTATAGGTATTATTAATCCATCTGAAAATACATTACAGTTTATACAATCTCCATTGTTTCATTTTATAGTAAATTCAACCAAGATTATTGGAAATAATTTTAATATTAAAACATCATTATTTATGCCAATTATCCATGAAGATATTGAAATAAAGGATGTAAATGACTTGTATAATTATTTTGATTTTTCCGTTGATGAAATCAAGCAAATAAATAGTTTTTCTATACCAATATACAAAGATTATGAGTTGTCGCGTGATGGAAAAACATTATTAGATGGATATCCAATACCTACTATAACATCAAAAAACGCCGAAGACACGGAAATATAATAAATATCATTTTGTGAATTTGTCCCATTTAACTTTCCATATATAGAATAAAATCTATTCATATTATAATAATAATGATTAGCGAAAAGGCATTTGTAAATAAATATCACCGTCCAAAAGAAACATTTTCCCAATTTTTAAAAAGTTATAAAGTAAATATGCGAGGTCAAATATCGTCTCTATCATCATATGCAAAGCGTAAAAATATATCAACACAACAACTTAAACAATTACATGAAAGTATAAGTGATGACTATTTGTTATCGTTTTATAATACGTCATTAAAACCACATAGTTTAAAGATAGAACCATCTCCAATGAAAAATAAGGCGTACAATAATAATAGTAATGTTCAATACAAAAATATTATTCGCAATATGCATTTTGAACAATTGGTATATAAAACACAACCTGGATTACCCAATCTTCGTAATTATGGGTCAATACTACACGACATATACAAAAATAAAACTATTGATTATAAAATACTCACTCCAAGTGCTTTACACTATATTGAATTAGGACGTATTGGTAGTGTGTATTCATCCTATTATTTTAGAGCGTCTATTTTAAATCCATATTTAGTATATTCACTTAATGAAACATTGTTGAAAGGTTCCAAAATATTCACTCCTACATTAGGGTGGGGGTCATATTGCTATGGATTTTTAGAATCATCCAAGGTGTCTGAATATGTAGGAACTGATGTTATACCATCTGTATGTAAAAAAACTCAACAATTTGCAAATAAGTTTTATCCATCAAAAAATACATCCATCTATTGTATGCCCTCTGAGGATTTACATACATTGCCAGAATTTCATAAAAAATATGTAGGTTATTTTGATGTTGTCTTTTTTAGCCCGCCATATTATGAATTGGAAAAATATGACGGGTCTAAACAAAGCATAAATAAATATAAAACGTATGATTCTTGGCTTCAAAAGTACTGGACAGAAACAATTAAATTATGTCATCGTGTATTAAAAAAAGGAGGAAAAATATGCTATATTGTTTCTAATTATGAAGGAAATGAAAATTTGGTGGATGATTTAAATAGAGTTAGTTTGAAATATTTCAAATTAATAAGTAATCAACCCATGTATAACAAAACCGTGAATGTGAATAACAATAATAACCGCAATGAAGAACGTATTATTACATTCTCAAAAATGAAATAAATATAATGATGATACTTGGATAGTTTGAAAAATGTACCATATATTAGTAAATATGATAATGTATGGTATCTAAGCATTTAGTGTTTCAATGTTCTCAATAATATCTTTGGGATAATTCATTTGCCGTAAAACACTTAATGCACCACGGATTTTAGAAATTCCCTTTTTAATTTTGTAATGGAATACACAATTTCCTACTTCATTTAATGTTGTTTCCATTTTATAATTCACTGTTTCTTTTGATTTCTTGAATTTGTTACATATATATACGTAATGTGTAGTCAATATATAATCCAAGTTGTTGAATTTATTTAAGTATGATAGGAATGCAACACCAGATTTTGATGCTTCATCAGGATTGGTTCCCGAATATAGTTCGTCAAAAATACAAAAGTGTCGTTGCTCTAAATCTGTGTTTTCTAATATATCAATGATTTCTTTACAACGACGCGATTCCGCTTGGAAAAGACTGTCCCGTTCAGAAGTATCAGGTATATTTAAGTAAGTGTGAAAATGTGTATATGGATTAATACTTGCCGATGTATAGAACCCAAAGCCAAACTGTTGTGATAGAATAATATTAATTGTTGTTGATTTGAGGTACGTTGTTTTTCCCGAAGCATTTGCACCCGTTACAATAATATTCTTTTTCAAATTACAGTCGTTTGAAATAGGTGTAATGTCATTTTCTAATAATGGATAGTATTGCTTTTTCAATGATGTTTTCGTTTTATTAGAGAACTGGGCACCCCCGACCATACGGTTCCCGATGTTATTGTGTAATAACTGTAAATGATGTATGTATTCATTGAATCCTATAGAAAATGATATTGCCTTTTTATACTCGTCGTTATCATAGATTGCATAATAGTGTTTGAGAACCCAGCCAAAGTCAAATACATTGGATACTTTCATTTGTGTATAATTAAAGTCTTTTAAATCGCGTTCTAATTTGTGTAGCACAATCATTTGTTTATCACAATCTTCATTAAATTTACAGTAGGTACTGCATTGTTGAGAAATTTGCTTGAATGTTGAAACCTTCTGAATTGTATCGTTAATATGTTGTTTCAATGATATGATATTTTCATTTACAGTAACAATATCACTGTAATATTTTTTACACGATTGTATATTGTTGTATATTTGAAGTAAATACATGAATAAATAAAAGATGATTTGAATTACATTTGTAAAACTAATATTTTCCATTTGTATTAATGCTTTTCCAATAAAATGGTTCTTCGCAATATGTTTGAGAATGTCAAAGTATTTATCCGTTGAAATAGGGACACCTTGAAATTTCAATATTACAAATGGCACCATTAAAAGTATAAGTGGCATAATAAAGAATATTAACGGACTCAACATATTTGACAGCGACAATAATGTAAGAAATGGTATAGATGCGTTTAATGGTTTAAAAATAGACCATTCAAAGAATGAATATTTACTGCAAAATTGTGGATTATAAATATCACGCCAATAATAACTCATCTTGTTTGTTCGTTCTTCCCACTGATTGTCTTTATACGAATTAATATGATTCACATTATGTATGATAGTTTGTGTATCTTTTAAAAACTGAATATTAGTTGTGGTATAGGTTCCCCACTTATCATACAAACATTTGGAAACTTCAGATGCTGGTTTAAATAATTTTTCATATACTTTAGTTAATTCAACATCATTTTTGATGGTGCTTGATAAATCCTGTTTATTTTCTAAATATGCAATTGGAATATTAAAATTATCTTGGATATCTCGTATAAGTTCTGGAGAGAACGGTATTTCATCTATATTAACAGGATCTGGAAAAAAAATATCTTTAAAATATTCCATAACGATATACACAAAAGGTGTATAATAATGTTATTGTTTATACGAATAAAAATTGATTCTACAAAAATATAAAATAATGTATAGTATAATAAATATACATTATGATGACTATTTCTGAAATGAATGATATTGATGTTTCAATGTATCGTCTTCCTGAAAAGACAATGCAAATCATTCATACATTGAATACAACATTCAAAGGGGTATCTGAAAGGCAAAATCATAGACCTTATGTAAAATATGAAAATAAAACAGAAAAAACACCTAATAGTCCAGATACAGATGTTTCTAAACCATCTGCACCACAATTGACGAAATTTCATACAGTATATAAGCGTCAAGCGGATGTTGGTATTCAGCGTGATGTAAAGGAAATTACACTATTGATGAACAAGATGACTGATAAAAATTATGATAAAATAAGCAATGACTTGTTTGAATCTCTTGAATATGTAATGAAAGAGTATGCTGGAAATAGTGAGTTGGTTAAAATCACAGACAATTTGAATAATATTATCAAGTTTAATTCTGCTTACTCAACCATATATTCCAAATTTTATAAATTATTGATTGAAAAATACGGCACATTGTTTGTAGAAGGATTGGAAAAAATAAATGTACTCTTTGAAGAAACGATGACGAATATATGGTGTGTTGATCCTGATGAAGATTATGATAAATATTGTAAATCTGTTCGGGAAAATAAAACGCGAAAATCGTTATTAATATTTATTGTGAAATTGGTAATGAATGGTTACTATGATGTTGATTTATATTCCAAATACTTTGACTTGGTATCATCTAAAGTGAAGGATTATATAAATACTGACAACTCAACACGCATAGTGGAAGAATTAGGAGAACTATTATACGATATGATTGTAATTGTAGAGTTAGATACGTTGAAAAGTTATCATTGTTGGGAAAAGATAGAAAAATTTGTACAGGAAATGAAAGGGTTGGCACCCAAAGATATGAAAAGCTTTTCAATGAGATGTAAATTCAAATATATGGATATCAATGATTATTTGATTGGAAAAAAGAAATAATAGGTAATAAGTGATAAAAACATATATTGAATAATTATTTTTTATTGGAAACAATAATAGAACTATAATATATAATTTGTGTATATTATGGTAAAATCTCTTTTAGATAAACAGGTTGATTACAAAGAAGATTACACAATTGATAATGATGATAAAGGTACCGAAATGTCAAGTTATTATCATGATATTAATGGAAAGGAAATAGAAATTGTCTTGGGAAACAAGAGAACACAGTATTCGGATAGTAAAAATATTATATTTATGCATATATATCAAATTGTAAATGATAAGGTAAGTAAAAAAATTGGCATTTTTGAAATTAAGGCATCTGAATTTATTCATTCCCTTGATGATGATGGAGACATTATCCTTGATAATGGAAATATTATATTTTTTCCGAAGAGTCTTCAAGAAATTATTCAAGAACCACCTGCGCCAGAAGGTATACCAGAACCTACACAGGAACCCACTATTGAAATCATACCCGAACCTATAAAAGAAAGCAAAACCCAATTAATATTTGATAAAGTATTGGAGTTTGAGAAGAAAGAGGTTCAAGAAGAATTATCCAAACAGTTTCATTTATCTGCAGCAAATACTTGGGTAGAAAAAGCATTTCAGAATCACAATTTCAATATAGAAGAGGTATCGCCAAATGGAGATTGTTTTTTTCTATCAATAGTGAAAGCATATGACGGAACAGGAAAACACATCAATGTAGATATGTTGAGAACATACCTAAGTACTCAAGTTACTGATGACATATTTAATACGTACTATGATATATACAATGCAATTGTAAATGAGAACCAACGATTATCGTATACCATGAATGAGAAGAAAAAGCAGAATAAGATATTGAAACAGCGATATGAAAACACATTGGATAAACAAGACTCGTTGGAAATTATTAAAGAGGGGGAAATACTGCGTAGTAAATTCAATGATGATAAAATAAATAGTACTGGTAACAGCGAATTATTGGGCGAATTTAAATTTATGGAAGGTGTAACAACCAATGACGAAATGAAAAAAGTAATCAAAACAAGTACGTTTTGGGCAGACACGTGGGCAATCAGTGAAATAGAAAAGCATTTGAATATAAAAACAATAATCCTTTCTAAGGATGCTTATAATAGTGGCGATATTACCAACATTATTTTATGCGGTCAAATAAATGATAATAATAAAGTTGTTCGGGAACCTGACTATTACATTATGCTTTCATATACAGGCAACCATTATGACTTGGTTACATATAGTGAAAAGAGTTTATTAACATTTAGAGAACTGCCATATATTATTCGTCGTGGTATTGTGGATAAGTGTATTGAAAAATTAAGTGGTCCGTTTTATGAAATAAATGACTTCAAGAAGGTTCGTGATAAATTGAATATTATAGAAGATAATGACGAAGATGATGAGGATGATGACACTATAGATATTATGGACTGCAATAATAAGGTAGTTTTTGTAGTTCATGCAAAATCAAATAATAAACCTCGTCCGGGAAAGGGAACCGGAGAATCTATAGAGACATCTGAAAATTTGAATTATAATCTATTACATAATCAAAAGGATTGGCGGCGAAAATTGGATGATAGTTGGAGCCAGGAGTTCAATATAGACGGAAAGAAATGGTTGTCTGTCAAACATTATGTATATGGTTCCCGATACAAGAAAGGATTTCCTGATTTTTATCATTCTTTTTCATTAAACAGTGATAGTAATATATCAAAAGATGTTGATATTGCAGCAGCTGCTGTAAGTAAATCGGGCAAATATAAAAATGAGGTTTTACGAAAGGAAGAAATACATGTAGATAATGATTTTGATGAGAGTGAAAATAGAGAACTTGCCTTGACGTCAAAATTTTCTCAAAATTCAGACTTGAAATATATGTTATCTCTTACAAAGAACGCGTGTATCAAACAATATCAACGTAATATACCCTTGGAAAATGACAATGTGTTGATGAAGGTTCGTGGTTCTATAATTGTGGAGTAAAATGTAATATTGCAATATTGTGTCATGCAACTAAAGAGTAAAATTGATTCATTATATTTACTATAATTATATTGTAATTATACAAGCGAATACTAAAACGAAATATGCAGCACTACACTGAAACTGAAACACGCCATTATATGGAGCAACTGAAGTTGGAGCAAGGTTCTTGGACAAGTCTTTACTTGAAGATGTGGCCGAAGAACGTCATTGCTGATGGAAAGAGCATTGATACCAAGGAAGATTTGAAGTGGTTGATTGAAGATGTACTGAAGGTGGGACGTGTGGAACGTATTGATGAGGTGGTAAAGGATATGCGTAATGGAAATACGAATCGTTCTGCGTTTATCCATTTTGTGATGTGGGATTCAATCTTCGGTTTGAATATGCGTAATGACATTGATGAATCTGGTGTATTCAACGCATATTCGTCCCACGCAACTGGACTGAATTTTCAGAACAAGGACCACATCTACAAACACATTCAGCCGTTCTTTGCCTTCCGCAAGAATAATTGTCCCTGCTCTGCTATTGGAATGGAGGATTTGACTAAGGAGCAACTAATCCGACGATGCAAGGATATGGAAGAAGCACTTGCTGCGAAGTCGTTGTTTGTTCAAGAGTTCATTGAGAATGAGCGAGCAACACTTATCAAGGAAATCCAAACCCATCGCGACATAATCCAAAAGGGCTTTGATGATTCCATCACGAACCAAGAAAAATAGGATACTACAGGATAAGATATGAAGGTAAGAGTATTTTCGTAGAATTTTGATTTAAGAGTAAAAAATAATAAACAGGTTGATTTACCTTTTTTTTCATTTACTCGCAACGAGATTATATCATGACGATGCAACAAAAAACGAAAATTGATTCATTCATAATTAGATCTACACAAAGACATACAAATACAATAAAACTAACTACTAATCAAAGATGAGCACTGTTACTGTTGTAAAGAAACGCGTATATAAGAAGATCCCTTTGGTCATTCGAAATAACTTGACAACAGATCAAAAAAAGTCAATTATCAAGTTCATTGCTAAGCACAAAAAAAGCGTAAATAAGACGTTGAAGGAGGCTGCTAAGGCCGCTGAGAAGGAGGCTGCCAAGGCTGCTAAGGCTGCTAAGGCCGCTGAGAAGGAGGCTGCTAAGGCTGCTAAAGCTGCTGAGAAGGAGGCTGCTAAGGCCGCCAAGGCCGCTGAGAAGGAGGCTGCTAAGGCCGCCAAGGCCGCTGAGAAGGAGGCTGCTAAGGCTGCCAAGGCCGCTGAGAAGGAGGCTGCTAAGGCTGCCAAGGCCGCTGAGAAGGAGGCCAAGAAGACAACAGTCGTGAAGGTAAATAAAGAGAAACGAAAACCAAGTCCATTTGCGATGTATATGAAGTCAGTTCGCTCAAGTGTAAAGAATGACAATCCAGACGCTTCTTTTGGCGAGATTACAAAGATTGTCAGCGAAAAATGGAAGATGCTCAGCGATGACGAGAAGAACCAATATAAAGTAGAGTAAAATAAATATTTATAAACTGTTATTTAAGTAACCATAAAATGAATAACCTTTTTTTGATTTTTATTTGTCTATGATATAATTATTATATTTTGTGCGAACTTAAATGTTCAAATGTATAAAAAAATAAATATATGTATTATAATAAACAATGAGTGATATTAGTGGAAATGATAATAATAGTAGTGAAAATGTATTAAATTTGAGATCAACAATGGAAGGTATAGACAATAGTTTGAATATATTACCAGAAAACGAAACAAACAATGAAGATAGTGATACAATATATACAGGACAAAATTTGGATGAAGCAGAATTGTTAAGCGAACCAAGTACTCCATTTGAACGTCACGAATTACAGATAGAAACAGAAAGTAAGTTTTCAGAAAAATCATTGACCGTAGAATCATTAGCTTCAAACGGCATCTTAGAAGAACATAAATATCTATATCAAGATTTGAAAGAAATAACTCCCATTCCTATGGTATATTACAGAATAAAACAAGCGTTATTGGCAAATAATGTAGAAACAGCATTGGATTTACGGGAAATGTATATGGAAACTCAACAAACAAAAAATAATCAAGAAGAGCAACAACGCGGTGGATTTCCGAAAGAATTTGAGATATTCAAATATGAATTTTTAGCAACACGTCGCAATAATACACATGTTTTAGATGAATCAAAACAATGTAAACGCTTTTTAGATTTGAAATATAATGATTTAGTAAATATTATTAATCGCATTCAAACATCTGTTATTTTTACCTCCACAATATCAGGTTTTATGCAGGCAACAAAAACACAGTTTAATTTTGGAGAAGTCGCAATATCTATAGTATCTATTACAATAGCAACATATATTTCATTGGTTCTATCTATATCCAAATATTACGGACTGGATGATTTGAAAGAGCGAATACAATTATTACGTGAAAAATATTCATTGTTATTGAATGAAATAGATTACAATATGGATAAACTTGGACCTTGGACATATAGAAAGCAATGGATAAAGTCAGACGCAGAAACAAAAATGCTTGATTGGAAAAACGATTATCATGATATATCACAGCGTTACAATGAAATTATAGCAACAAAGAAGGAATTGACATCAGAATATGAAGATATAATGGATACAAAATCACGCAATTATTATGATATTGAAAATAAAAAGTTATCGATCAAAAATAAAGAAAGGGTGTATAAATGGACATACAAAGAAGATGAATTAGAAAAGAAGATAGCAATGGACAAGAAGAAAATGAATGCGGATGTGGAGTTAAATCAATTAGAAATGAAAAAAGACTCCATCGTTTTACAGACAGAGGAAAATGACAATTGGACATATAGTGACTGGACTGAAGTATAAATTCAATATAGTAATGGATAGTATATTGAATTTATTTTGGTAATAGTTTTTGTACAAATGAATGCGTATATATATAACATGCACCTTCGTCATTTGCTATTGCGTTTTTCTTTATTTTTTTATCTGGGATATCAATAACCCAATCAGTAATAAGATGTAATGCTTGTAATTGTGAATTTACTTCATCAATAATCATATTGTAGTTAGCATTGCTTCCTTTAGGCCAGTATTTGTATTTGTCATTATAATATTTTTTGTCACCACTAATTTCATTTATATGAAGTATGGTTTTGTGAACATACATAAGAAATGTGTGTCCTTCGTGTATTCTATCTCTATTACTATTATCTTTATATAAACTATTTTTCCAAACAAGTGAAACAATGATAGGTTTTGCAATATTTTGTTTGAGACTACTTATTATTTTTCTAATTAACGTTTCAATATCTTCTTTTTTATCTGCTTTCTTTGCATAAGGTCTGTCGGCGTAAAACATCGCCGCGTTTTCAGTACTTAATATTTCAACTGTATTTCGCTTATACCTAAAATGTTGTTGTGATGTAGTTTGTGAAACTCCACGCATAATACTAACCGTAAAAACTAAACTTGAGTGATTTATGCAATAATGGACATTGTTGAATCAATTTTTCTGAATTGTGAATATCACGTTTGAAATTGTTAGATTTAACCTTTTTTTCTATTAGATCAACATACTTGACAATATTATCAGCGGTGAATTTACTTTTGAGCGAATAACTATTAATATTGTATGTCACAGATAAGAAAGCATTGATGTTATATATAAATACACATTTAATGAAGTAATATGCAAATGCAGATGTATTTTCAGTATAGAATGAATTGTCTTTTCTGTGTAATAAATGTCTTAATGACAATTGCGATTGTTTCAAATACTTGTTTGTTTGAACAAGAGAATGGATAATTTCATTCTTGAGGTTCTCTTCCATGAAAGGAATAAGCTCTTTTTTTGAAATTTGATTATTATGAAAAAGTTGTATATTATTTATTAGTGTGGCAAATGTTTCAGTAAATGCTTCATTCATATTATAACGAATGTTTAACTTGAAAATAGCGTTTAATCTTTCCTGAATAATAGTGTTATCTTGCGATTCAATAGTTGAAAAATCAATGCCGAATGCGTGCATACATTCGTGAATAAGTACTTTTTTCCATTCCTCTTTGCGGTAAATATAAATAACATTATTTTCAATACATGCATATGTGTATGCTGTGTTTATATCTTTACTTCCAATATGACCATCAATAGTAGATATTTCTTTTTTGAAGGGTGTATTAAATATATAAATGTCTAAAATATTAGAACATTTGGATGAAGCGAAATAACTAAGAAAACTAATAATATGAATAACGTTCTCAATAATTTTTTTACTGATTTTTGTAGTGGTAAAGAAATGGAGTGAAATACGACGTTTGTGTATAACAAATTGTATAAGATGTTTGTGATATGTTTGTTTTGAAATATATTTGAAAATAGTGTCAGGTATATGTTGGTAATATAGTCCATAATCAACTTTTGTCGCTGGTTTGAAACTTTCTTGATAAACTGGTATTTTGAGTGTGCTGTAATAATAATGCAATGTTTCAATAAAATACTTATTTTTTTTTGATATTTTGAATGGTTTAAATGAGAAGTTTGGAATTTTGAAACATTCTATTATTTTAGTATTCATTATAAAAATTGAATGAGTTAAAGTATATACTATAACTGTAAAAAACGATGGGAATAAGATACTTAAACAAGTTTTTGATTGATAAATGCTCAAAAGAGTCTATTACACAGATACATTTAAGTCAGTTAGAATCTAAGACGATTGTGATAGATACAAGTATTTATTTGTATAAATTTATAGGAGAGGGAATGCTTTCTGAAAATTTATACATTTTACTAACACTATTCAAAAAATATAAAATAAATGCGTTATTTGTATTTGAAGGGACACCACCTCCCGAAAAGTGGGATACTATTGAAACACGAAACAAAGAAAAGGATAAAGCGGAAGTAATGTACGAAAATTTGACAAGGGAATTGGAAAAATCAGATTATACAGACATAGAACGTGATAAAATAATGTTACAGTTACAATCTGTTAAAAAACAATGCATACGAATAAAAAAACATCATATTATGTTTGCAAAGAATATGATGGACTGTTTTGGGATAAAATATATAGATGCTTGTGGTGAATCGGATGAGATATGTGCGAAATTGTGCAAATCGCAAATTGCGTTTGGATGTTTGAGTGATGATATGGATATGTTTACTTATGGATGTTCAAATATTTTGCGAAACTTGAATTTGATTAACGAGGAAGTGACACTTTATAACTATGAAAAAATTATATGTGATTTAAACTTGAAACCGCAAATATTTACACAACTTCTGATTCTATCATCAAACGATTATTATAAGGACAATACTAATGATTTTAATAAAGTAATGGAATGGTATTATGCATATAAAAAAATGGAAGTAGTAATGCCGTTTAAAAACTGGTTAACAGAGAAGAAATACATACAACATATAGAAGATATCAATAATGTAGAAAAGATATACACTATAGACAATAACATAGAAATTAATGTACATAATTTAAATGAAACAATAACCGTGCAAAATAATATGAAACACACAAAATTAAATGAGTTATTACGACCACACGGTTTTATATTCCTAAATGAGTGAATTGTAATATGATCCGTTATAAATGTATTGTCCTGTTGTAGAAAGATCAATCGCAACATTCAACCATATAGAACCACCCATGTTTTGCCAACGGCGACAAAATACCCAGTCTTCTGTTAATACATCATTTTTTTCAGTATATGTATCAAAAAGTGAATGTGCGTTTTTATTTTCGTTTTCATTCAATACATTTAAATTATCATCATATTTTGTATTGGGGAATGCACATATCATTTTTTCAATAGCAGCACGTTTTATCATTAAAAATCCAGTTGATATATGTTCTACACGTGTCAAGTTCTTGTGTATACTAATACTTTCAGAAGCGTGTTTGGTATTATAACTAACTAACTTGTGTTGAAAAAATAATTCGTTACTATATTGGGTTTTATTCTTATTATTAAAAACATTAATACAATTTGGATGTTTTATAATATTGTTCCACATAATTTCTTTCCTTGGAACAGCACCACCTACAATATATTTATCAGATAGTAACAATTTAAATACATCGTATGGTTGCCATATAACATCGCTATCAATAAATAAAAAATGTGTGATTCCATCAATGGCCATAGCTTTTGCTAATAGGTTATTTTTACAACGATGATTAAGGGTATCATCGGATACAAAAATATATTTACATCGAATGCGGTTCATTTTACATAAATCACTTGTTTTTATTAATGAATCTACAAATTCGTGACGACACGAACCTGTATAACACGGAATTAATATGCAAATAAAAGGTTGTCGTTCTCTAACATATTCAGCAACCTGGTCGTTCATAATAAAATATGAATTTATATATTATTATGATGATAATTAAATGCTAAAAAATTACGCAGATGCTTCTTTAATGAAGTGGGGCTTGAGGTAACGTTGAAGGTTGAAGTATGTAACTTCATCGTTCTTTCCTACCTTGAGAAGCTTGGAAAGCTTGTTGTCGGGGAGGATGATGCGACCATTGCTCTTGTCACGAAGGTTGTGGGCAACAACGTATTGGTTGATTTCCTTGCTTACTTCGGTGCGGGCCATTTCAGTACCAACATCCTTGTTAAGGAATTTGGCAAGCTCGTCACTGATGCGTGTGGGCTTGACGAAGCCAGACTTGGGGCGGTCACCCATATCACGCTTCTTGCGGGCAGTGGCGGCCTTTACGGCGGCTTTCATATCACGTTCAACGGACTTTTGAAGGGTCTTGAAGTCAGCCTTGAGTGATGTGAAGATGCTTCCGAGTTGTTGAAGCTTGGCGTTGAATTCGTTCATCTTGTCAGCGTATGTCTCGGTGGCGGCTTCGGCAGGAGCAGCTTCAGTAGCAGGGGCGGCTTCTACAACGGGAGCAGGAGCAGGTGTAGCGGGGGCAGGAGCAGATTCTTTTTTAGCACGGGGAGCTTTAGTCTCAGTAGTCGCGGTGGATTTGGAGGTTCTAACCATCTTATATACACTATATTAGGTCTTCTTTTTATATTCATTTTATAATATATTATATTATTAGCATTCCTCCAGTAAAATATTATCTTAAAACGAACAATATTCGTTATATTAGAGATAATTATATATTTAGGGAAATAATTAATATGCATCATATAACCACGGCATTGTAATACGAGCACTATGTGAAACACGCGTAAGTGCCATTAGGCAATATAGCGAACCTAATTTACAATGCTCTTCATCAATACCAGTATATATTAACGTTTCCATTGCGGTAACACATAACAATTTCATGTGCGATACCAATCGTAAGTTCTCGGAATCATTTTGATTTAATAAATTAATTGAAGAATTCAATATACCTTGAAATGGATCATATAAGCAACAGATCTTTTGTTTTGCATCACGGGTTAATCCCGCACGAAACGACCATATATCTCTTAATATTTTATAAAATTTACGAAAACAATGGGACGTTAAACCAGAAAACCATAATGACTGTGTATAATTCCCAAGACGGTCTATTTCGATAAATATATTTTGAATACGTTGATTTAATGTATAATGGCGATATTCAATCATTTTATTATATAAGTTGCGAACCTGAGGTGTTATGCGAATCGTGTAATATATTTGGGGATGATAATAGGAATATGATATGTTATAATTCGCATATGGATTAGGTAATGAAATACGAATACTTGTCAAGTTATATCGCGATAACCCAACAATTGCCTTATTATTACGGAACAGATTAAATGCATTGCGTATAATGTTGAATTCAATAGTATTTCTGTTATATGGATTACGTACATTTCTATTGTTGTTTGTAATATACTGTACAAAAGAGAGTAATGAGAACCCATATATCATATTATCGTTATCTTTATAGGAAAAGAAATTGTACCATTCCAAATCCTCTATTTTTTCCAATGTAACAAAATCAGAATCATTTATACATATTTTTCGGTTTATTAACGCAGGACCAGATAACCTTTTAAATGTTTGTATTAAATAACCACGATATATTTTCTGAATTTTTTGAGCACTTTTTGACCTGCGAAAATGCATAGTTATTCGTTCAATAAGATCAGCTTTTCTACCGGATATTTTGATGTGATTGTGTCTTGCTATTTGACGCAATTCTGGACACTTCATTTTGTGTAATATACTATCATCTTTGTAGTTAAAATTATTATAATTAATATGTGGTGTATTTTGGTTTGTGTTTTCATTCATGTTTTCCATTATAATAGCACTATAAAAAATATTTATGTAGTTTCATAAAAGAACTATATCCAGAACCAACAACAGAATCTTGTTTATTATATTGTAATGCGTCATGCAAAGATTAATGCGTCATGCGACTAACGAATAAAATATGAAAAAAGCATGTTTTATTCATATAAAATTGATTCGTCCTGGAGAAATATATTATAAGGTAAATTGTTATTACTACTACTACTACCACTACTATGTCTACTATGATGATGAACGTAAATGATTGGGATCCTTCCCAGGTCCGCTATATGGCACCCAAGGTCAATGATAAGGGCGGAAAGACGATTAATGTGATTAGCAAGCAGACTAATCGTGCTATTCACCTATCCACTCCTCAACTCACTACTTGGGGAATTACTGATTATGTGAATGAAAAGGGCGAATCGGACAATAAATTCACTATGTCTCTGTCTTTCCCAAGCGAGGGATATCGCACACCAGACTCTGATAGCTTCCTTGACAAGCTCAAGGAGTTTGAGAAGCAAGTTCTTGCGGATGCTGTGGATAACTCTGTCCTATGGTGGGGTGAGCAGCTTGACCCCGCTGTTATCAAACACAACTTCTTCCCTTTCCTTAAGTATCCCAAGGACAAGGCAACTGGACGCATTGATACAAGTCGTGCTCCGAATATGAGGTGTAAGGTTGCCAAGTATACTAAAAAGGTGGGTGATGAGACAGTGGATAACTGGGGAATTGAGATTTATAACAGCGATGGTGTTAAGCTCTTCCCTTGCGAAGATAGCGATTCCACGCCCATTGACTTTGTCCCCAGTCGCAGTGATGTTAAGTGCCTTATCCAATGTACTGGTATTTGGATTGGTGGAAAGGGTTGGGGACTTCTATGGCGTGTGAATCAGTGCGGTGTTAAGCCTTCTCAGAATGCAACTGTATTCGGTAAGTGCCACGTCTCATTTACTGAGGAAGAGAAGAATACTACAACTACTAAGTCATCCAGCGATGATGAAGAGAATGACGACGAAGTAGCACAAACTACAACTCAAGTAGATGACAGTGATTCAGATGAGGAGGAAGAGGAGCCACCACGACCAGTAACACCACCACCTACACCAGTAAAGACACCTACTGCCCCTAAGAAGAGAGTTGTTCGCAAGAAGGCAACAGCATAAAAACAAAAACAAAAACAAAAACAAAACTACCAGATTATAAACCCTTTGATTATAAACCCTTTGATTATAAACCTTTAACTAATTAACTTTTGACCAAGTACCAACTCATTTTTTAATGACTAAAAAATGAATATTATTACGTTTCAATAGTTATATGCATGATAATATTACTTCTATGCGCATCTGAGTAAATATGTTGCTTATCTGGATATGGAATCCCCTTATTTTTTATAATAAATAACTGTTCTTTTTTGATATTGAGCTCACTCGGGTCAAATGTAATACTATAATTTGACGTTATTTGTTTTGTAATTTTTTCATGACATAATAAGTGATTTATGTTATATGTTTGATTTATATGTATATTCTTGTATTCATCAATATGATAACCGTGATTCGTCTCTTCTAATTCGCACACAGTAATAATATTATCGTCGTGCTCTAATATAGTATGCCATAGTGGTACATACATTTCTTGATTATCAAATTTCAATTTATATACATTTCCTACCAATAAATCATCTAAACACGGGTTCAATATATAACAATTCATATTACTCTTTTTATTATGGATAATATTATCCAGTGTGTATAATAGATTATCGGGAAAATGCAATACTTGTTTATAGTTACACAGAATTGTTTTGATTTGGATAATGTCAACCAATGATTTATTTTTGATGTATTCAAATAGATTATCATAACACTTTTCTTGTAATTTGTTGAATATACTATTCAATATACCATTATCGTTAATGGAATGTAGAAAATCTGTAAAAATACTTTCATAATCATTATTGATAGAACCCTTCTTATCCATTAAATATTCGTACGCCTCTTGTATTTCTTGAAATTCTTTTATCGTATCGCGTCCTGATTTATCTGGATGATATTTTAGTGCTTTTAACCTGTAGTTTTTTTTTATAGTATGTTCATTACACTCGTTTTGATGGAGTTCCAGGATTTCTAACGCCCTTTTTAATTCCATTATGATACTTGATTAATATATTATAAAACAATCTTTCTATATGGTAAATAGGTCTGTAATTATTATTGAAATATTTTATATTGGTATTCAAACCCTGTACAATTTCATTCATGTGTTTTGTATGGATAAAATTATGTTCAACAAAATAATATAATACGTGATAATAACACTCTTCCAATTCAATGTTATACGTTAATATATCATATAATATTTCACGGAATTCACACAAATCCGTCTTACTATCACAATTGATTATAAATTGAATAATATTATTTGTAATCGTATCAAAATTATCCTTTGTATCTGTAATACTTTTGTAATAATATAGTTCTTTCATATTTGTAAAGTCATAATCACATATGTCGGTATGGTCTTTGAAATTTTGATTTGTTTTTAATAATTCTCTGTATTCATCAGTATTCGGTTTATGCAAACATATTACATTACTAATGTTCAATATATTATATGGGATAAAGCTGATTGTATTTGTAAGTAGCACAAATTTAACTTCTATATCTGGAATATTACACGTATGTTCATAGTATAGAAAATTATAAAAAAGGTCAATCACTTCAATATGGATTTTATCAAAATTTTTACATAATATAATGCCTTTTCTATTGGGACGCAATACAATGATTTCTGTGATTTGAACAAATATGTCTGTCAAGTTTTGTTTTGCGTTACATCCTAATAAATCAATGTCTATTTCAAAATGAATGTCACTTATTTTATAAAAGAAGGTTCCCTTTTCTGTTTGGTACTCTATTTTTTTCTCCATTTTCATCTGTGTTTTACTATAAGGTCGTATGATATTCAACGCTTCGCTATATTTACCTGAGCCATTGGGTCCATAAATAATCGTATGTGGTATAAATGAATTTGGTGATAATATATTGTTTTCATGAATGTTATACTTGTCTTTTTGTTTTAAATAATCTTGAAAATGTGTTTCGTGATATTTCATAATTTACAATATATAATATATAATCTATATATTGTATTGGTGTTAATATTAAAATGATGTGCTTATAATACTACTTACAAATGAATTATACGAAAAAAACATGGCTATCAATAACGATATTACACCCGAAAATAAAATATTTTGACCATTTATACCAAAAGCATATAATAAGATTAAAAATATTAGAAAGGCACATACTATAAAAATGATTATATTCAATAGTGTATTCACAAATGTCTTCTTTTTCTGGTCGGCCTCTGTTTCATCGTCTTTTTCTGTTTTTTTATAATCTTCAATTTTGTGATGATATTTCTCATAGTCTAATGCATTTATCATTTCATATATTGTTGTTATTATTAATGTTCCTGATGTTATACCTACAATGCCCTTTGAAAGAATATTTATATCTTCATTTTCAGGATATGTATTAAAAATAAAAGGTACAACTAATGATATTATGTAACCACTTATAGAACCATATAAACGTCCATTAATACTAATTTTTTGTCCTGATATACTTGAATAATCTATATCTCCAAGATAACCAGCACTCGTACCAGTAATAAGTAAAAGTAATGATGGAAGTATATCATAATCCGCATTAAATTGTATTGTTGTTAATAATATACCCATTATTAAAACTATTATTCCTATCATAATTAACACAGTTTGGTAATTAATGTTAAATGTAAATAAATTGTCAAATATAAACATAAATGCTATAAAAGCCATCATTGGAAAATACAATATATATGCCATATCAAAATCATCTTTTCCTAATAAAAAATCGGGTACAAAGAAATAAAATATGAAAAGAATAAACATACAGATAGTAGAAACAATATATGACAATTTATAGCTTTCTTCTGGTATTTTGTATTTTTTTGGAGGGTTATATTTGTCACCTAAATTATGTGATTTAATGTTTGCATTTGTGTAACCAAATGTATAGATAGATAATGATAGTGTTCGTATAATTAACGAACCAATGACAATAATAGGAATAATTGTGATAATGAAGTTTTGATCACGAACATCCGGTATCTTTGAAAAGTATTTCATACTGTTATCAAATATATTGTTCATTTTTAATCCAAAGAATACATGAACGATTACCATAATAAATAGAATAAAATTGTAACTTATGTCTTCATATAAATATGCAAAAATAGTTGCATACATTAGAGCATAAATAAACACTTCATATATAGTAGTAGCTCTTTCCGGTTGTAAGTCTGGACCTTTTTGATTATTATTTTCCATGTATAATAAATATTGTAAATATATATATTATATAGAGTTTTTATCTACGTTATATGTTTCGCAAATCCAATCTATAAGCATTTCATTACTATAATGCGAAAATCCATCCTTCAGTTTTTTAATATTGTAAAACGCTGGCTTTACCATACTTGGTGACTGATGAAAAGCATATACACCATATTTTCCTTTTCTAAGAGATAAATTCGGCGTGATTTCTCTAACAATATTCTTGTTTTTCGCACTACCTTCCAATATACTAATTGCAATGTCCTCCGTCAACTTACCCACCTTTTCACAATAATTACGTAAGCTTTCCTTTTGCGAACCACATTCTAAATAATATCCAAATTTACCTTGTTTGATATAAATTGGTTTATCTTGATAATATCCCACCAAACTATCGTCAGTATCATCAATCAGATCACAAACATTATATTTCTGATTGCGTAGCATATCTAAATCAATATGAATATCTTTTTTCACCTTTTTGTATTTGGGTTCGCTATTTTCACTATCATAACGTAATACAGGACCGTATTTTTCAAATACTAAAAATACATTGTCTTCTATATTAAACCCGTGTTTTTGTATATTTTTGTTGTTTTTGATGATACCACTGATTTCTTTATAACATTCAGAGCATAGTGTATGCCATTCTTCAATTTCACCACTGTGTATTTTATCTAATTTTTCTTCCATTTCACAAGTGTAATTGTATGAAAATAAATGGGTAAATAATTTTTCTAAAAATTCATAACATATAATACCCAGGTTCGTGATTCTCAATTTATTTTTTTCACCACATAATTCTTTTGTCTCTTCACTTACTGTAATACAATCATCTTTGAGAATATATTTGGTATATTTGCATTTAATAGGTGGTATATCCGTTTTTTCAATATAATTTCTATCAATAAGGGTAGTTACAATTGATGCAAACGTGGATGGACGTCCAATACCAATATCTTCCAACTTGTGAATTAATGAACTTTCATTATAATGTGGAGTATTTCGCGTAGTGGTCAATTCATTTGATATATTTGAATATTCAACATATTCTTTGTTTGTTTGAGAATTAAGAAACAATGTATTATTATCTGGTTTATCTTTGACAATTACTTCTTTCCATCCCATAAATATAGGTGTTTCATTTGTATAAACATATTTATGCGTTTTTAATGGACAATCTACAGTATATTCTTGGTATTCAAAATTATAATCACTCATACAACTTTCAAGTGTATTTTTCCATATAATATGATACACGCTGTGAATTTTATTATCCTTGTGTTGTATGTCTAATTTATGTGTATTGATATTTGTAACGCGGACTGCTTCGTGAGGGTCATTTTTTTTCACATTTTCAATGACACTCTGTTTCTTTGTATAATATTTATTTCCATAAGTATTTGTTATATAATCTTTTGCTTTTGATAAAAATTCACTTGAATATGATTTGCTGTCTGTACGCATATAGGTTATATAACCACCTTGATATAAATCTTGACATAATTTCATTACATGTCCAGAACCAATGCCAATACTATTACTACATTGTTGTATTAACTTTGATGTATTGAATGGTAATGGCGGACTTAATTTTCGTTGTCCTTTTTTTCCTAATGACATTTTGTGACGATGTTTTTTGGAGTCTTCAAAAAAAGTGTTGAGAACATTGTCATCAGCAATATGTTTATCTAATACAAATTCAATATTTTTACTTGTAAAAACACCCTTTACTTTATGATGTGTAGTCATTGAACTTCGGTCAATATGATGATTATCATATACTAATCCCAAACAAGGTGTTTGACATCTTCCAGCGGATAAAGCATTATTCTTATCGTTATATACATATTTCCATAATAAGGGAGATATGCGATAACCAACAATCAAGTCCAATACTTGTCGTGAGATTGCTGAATTCACTTTATTCATATTCAGAATAGTAGGCGTAGAAATAGATTTTACAATTGCATCTTTTGTGATTTCGTGGAATATAATACGATGTGTGGTTGTTATATCAAGACCAAACATATCGCAAATATGCCATCCAATTGCTTCTCCTTCACGGTCATCATCAGTTGCAATATAAATTCTATTTTTATTGAAATTGTGGATAACCTTTTTCATATCTTTAATATAATTTTCCTTACTTTCAATATGTTCGTAAGTAATAGCATAATTGTTTTTTACGTCTATACTTTTCAAACCATTAATTTGTCTAAGATGTCCCATAGAAGCAATACACATATACTGGGAACCCAAAAAACCTTCAATCTTAGCACACTTGGATGGAGATTCTACAATGACTAAATGTATTGCATGTTTATGTTTGCTTGTAATTTTTAACGTTTTCATTTGTAATATTAGTATATTACAATTTCAATCTCTAATCCTTTTTATTAATAAATATAAAGATAAAGTATTAATACTATTAGTAAAGCATATGTCGTATAAAATATTAATAGATGATAACAAATACGAACAATGGCATTTCATAGACACAATTACTGGAAATACTGTACAAAATGAAATATTAGATACTATTTCACCTGTAAATAATAAGTTATTTACACGTGACTACATAACTATAGAAAATGGGAATGTTTCGTTACAACGTTCATATTATAGGACTAATCAAATCCCGGGTGTATTATTATTGAATGGTAACAAAACGTATGGGCGACAAGGAAAACGATTATTATATAAGTGCATTCCAGATGACAAACGCCTTCCGCATTTTCTTATACCGTTTGAAATGAAAAGTGATTTTAATAAGGATTATAAAGACAAGTATGTTGTATTTAAGTATGTACATTGGGAAAACAAGCATCCGTACGGAGTATTAACCGAAACAATAGGTAATGTAGATATGTTGGAGAATTTTTATGAATACCAATTATATTGTAATAATTTGCATATGTCTATTAGTTCGTTCAATAAAGATGTGAAACACGCGTTACAAAAAGAAGGAAATATTATCAACAATGTTTGTCAAGCACATACGTTTGATGACCATCGGGATAAATATGTGTTTTCTATTGATCCTAAAAATAGTTCGGATTTTGATGATGCGTTTTGTATTGAAAAAAATGAAAATACAACAACGCTATTTGTATATATTAGTGATGTTGTAGATATAATAGACCACCTTGACCTATGGAAATCATTCAGTGAGCGGGTAGCAACAATCTATTTACCAGACAAACGGCGTCCAATGCTTCCGACTATGTTGAGTGATAGTATATGCTCACTTCAAAAGGACAAGGATAGATTATCTGTTTGTTTTGAATTCCGTTATAATAATAACTATGATATTGAATACAGTAATATTTATCGTGCAATCATAAACGTAAATGAGAATTTTGAATATGAAGAAAAGAAACTAATCACAAATCGGACATATAAACAATTATTAGAATTTACACGATGTTTGGATAAGGATATATCAAATAGTAGAGATGTAGTACCATACTGGATGGTTCATACAAACAAACACTGTAGTAATCATTTGCTTACACATAAAACGGGGTTCTTTCGCTCATCCCAATATATTAATAATAATGTGGATGAAGCACTGGGACAGAAACATATTTCAAAAAAAGAGGCAATGGTTATCCATCACTGGAATAATGTAATTGGACATTATGTATATTACAATGACAATGAAAACCTTAGTCACGAAATAATGAAAAATAGTAATTATGTGCATGCTACAAGTCCAATTCGTCGTCTGGTAGATATTTTAAATCATATAGATATGTTTCACAATCTTGGTTTAATTCTTGGAAAGGGTGCTCGGGCATTCCATTCTCATTGGTTGGACAAATTAGAATATTTAAATACGGCAACACGGTCTATTCGCAAAGTCCAAAACGACTGTAGTTTATTGGATTTATGTTATAAGCAACCCCAATGCATTGATAAAGAGTATAAATGTATTTTATTTGATAAAATACAAAAAACGGATGGGTCATATTCATATGTTGTGTATATAGAAGAATTAAATATGATGTCCAAATATATATCATTTGAAGAACTCCAAGATTATTCACATTACAATTTCAAACTATATATTTTCTGTGATGAATATAAGCTTAAACAAAAAATTAAACTGGCAAAAGTATAGTTATGTGTAAATGAATATAAAGAAAAATAGCATATATATATTGTGCCTTCATGGCCAAGTGGTAAGGCGTTTGACTTGTAATCAAAAGATCCCGAGTTCAAATCTCGGTGAAGGCTATTTATCTCGCTTTAGCTCAGGTGGTAGAGCGTTGGACTGTAATAGTAAAATTGTGGGTATCCACAGGTCGCTGGTTCGAATCCAGCAAGCGAGAAATATGGGGCTGTAGCTCAAATGGTAGAGCGCTCGCTTAGCATGCGAGAGGTAGGAGGATCGATGCCTCCCTGCTCCAATTATACAATATGAGGTTTGTATATCTTTTATTGTAAATCATTATAATGATGCAAATGTGATTCGCATCTATATCTATATATAAAAAAAGGGAATATTGTTGTTTTATTTTTATTTAAGATAATTATTTTATACTACTGCTACATCTTGCTCGGTCATTTCTACTATTTCTCGTTCTTCATTAAGAATAGTACCGAGTTGCTCTAATGAATCCTTAATATTATTCAAAATTTGGTCTTTGGAATTTTGTGTATTTTTGTCGTATTGTTGTAGAAGAATTGACATCATGTCATAAGGTGTATATCCTTTGCTCAAGAACCGATCAGTAATTTCTGTGATCGGACCTTTATGAAACAATGATAATCCCACACGTACGCACGTATCAGATGCGTTATTTTCCTCATTGTCGTCTTCATCATCGTGTTCGTCTTCATCTTCGTGTTCGTATTCGTCTTCATCTTCGTCTTCATCCTCATAGTCTAAATCAAGAAGTGTATCTTCATCATTTTCATCATTGTTTTCAAAATAGTGTTGGTCAAGAAGAGGGGCTCTACATAGGGGACAGTTGTTTCCAACCGTCATCATTGTATTTCCAATACATTCAAAGCAAAATGTATGGTTGCATTTAGTAATAGCGATGTTTTTATTTTTATTTATGTTTTCAAGGCACACCGCACATTCAAGTGTGCAGTTATCAGTTGTTTCCAAGTCACTCAAAGTAAGTGGTGGTCCAACGGTATCATCATCTCTCAGCAAAGATGTTTCAAGCATATCTAAGTCATCCATTGTAAGGGCAGGACCACAGTCATCATTGTCGTCAATAATGACAGAAACATCCAGATCTTCCATAGTAAGAGGAGATGTAGAATTATGGTGCATTTTTACTATATAGCGTTTATGTTGAGTATTTGTATGGTATATAATATAAACTTATGATACGAATCAATATTTATCTTTTGTGACATGCATGTATCATGCGTGTATCATGCATATTAAAAAAAAAATTGAAAAAATAAAAATTGATATGTTGGGAAATAACTCACTATAATTTTATAAAAAAAAAATGCACATTTCAATTACTAATCCAACGGATAGTCAAATATTGAATATGAAGAAAGGTATAGAAATCCGAATAAAAAAAGGTTCAGATAGGCAACTGGAGTGTGAAGATAGTATTGGTATGAAAATAGAAGATAAATTTAAACAGGGTAAGGGTTGTATGATGATTTTTAATTTGGATACTAACCAAGTAGTGTCAATAAAGGACATGAAACGTTCAGACACGAATAACAAGTCTGCTAAAGAAAATATTGTAGGAAATGAAGGAAATAAACAAGAAATAGAAAATATATTAGAATTAATGAAAACGATAAACAGTGTAGATGAATATATGAATTTTGCAAACACAATAATAGATAACAATACATTTAATAATGAGATAGTAAAAACAATGATATGTACATTGAAAACAATGCGTGAAAATGCACCATATTTAATATCATATAACCAATATTATATGATATCAAGGGAAATAATAAATAATGTTGCGTTAATGTGTAAATGATTGATAAGCTTTTTAAGAAAGTTTGATATTGATATTTGTATATTTGAATCTTTTTTCCAGATATTCTATTATTTTTTGTTTATCAGCATCGGTGGAATTAGTATAGAATGTTTTGTTGTATTTATTTTGTGGTTGTTGAAACATTATATAATATTATGCGCTATAAAAATTGAAACAGAAAATATATATTCAATATTATAATACATTGATAGAATATATTATGGTGAAGAACACGAAAGGGGGAAAAGGCGCCAAGTCTATGGCAAGAAAGTCATTTGCAACTGGTACGTCAAACAAACTTAGAGTATCCGAGGATCCATTGGAAATTTATGTGACTGTAACTAAATTATTTGGTCATGGTCGGTGTGAAGTTGTTGGGGCTGATGGTAAAAAATATATGATGCATATAAGAAAGAAGTATCGTGGTGGTCGTGGTCGTCGTGAGAATGAGGTAAAGGTAGGAAGTAAAGTGTTGTGTGGTATTCGTTCGTGGGAGTTAGAAAGTCGTACATTGGATTTGTTAAGTG
>Ga0181566_10000226_pt1 | contig 41249 bp, 38 predicted proteins | sample 101ome_15_FD_133762 | JGI IMG/M metagenome (GOLD analysis project Ga0181566, IMG submission 133762) | Coastal salt marsh microbial communities from the Groves Creek Marsh, Skidaway Island, Georgia - 101402AT metaG (megahit assembly) | ecosystem: Environmental > Aquatic > Marine > Intertidal...
CTCTTCGGCAGCACGGGTCGAGATGGCGGCCACGGAGGCGGCCGCGGTGGTGGCTTGGATAAAGCGACGTCGTTTCATGAGTTATTAGACAGGAAAAGGTTCCGCTGACTCTAAGCAATCGAGTTCTTTCCAGGGAAGCTGTTTTTTGCCATGCTCACGGCATGAGTTCGTCTCCTCTCGACCGTCGCCGCTTCGCCAAGCGCATCGCCGCTGGTGCGACCGCATTTTCTGCCGGGTTTACCGGGGCACCCGGGCTTGCGGGAGCGCAGGAAAAAGTGAATCCGGAAAACCGCCCCAAGCCCGCGCCGCCCCGTCGGGGAAACGCGGAAGGGCAGGTCTTCGGAACGAACGAGCGCATGCACGTTCGCACCTCAGGCAAGCTGAAGGGAGACTGGTTCACCGAAGATGCGCGCGATATTCCGCTGGCGGGCAACTATGACGTTATCGTTTGCGGAGGAGGACCTGCCGGCTTTGCCGCTGCGCTGGCCGCAGCACGGAGTGGCGCAAAAACCATGCTCATCGAAGTGCATGGATGTATCGGTGGAATCTGGACGGCGGGAATGTTGTCCTGGATTCTCGACGGAGTTAACAAGCCCGGTATCATGAGCGAGGTGGCTGGGCGTATCGAATCCGATTCCGTGGGCCGACGAGTCAAACACGCCTGGGTCTATCACCCCGAGCCGATGAAACTCCTACTCGAGGACATGCTGCTGGAGGCCGGAGTCGACATTCGACTTTTCACCCGTGTCGTCGGTGCCGTGCCGGATGACTCGGGCCGTCTCTCGACAGTCCTGACCGAATCCAAAACGGGTCGCGAAGTCTGGACCGCAAATTCCTTTATCGACGCCACCGGGGACGGTGATCTCGCTGCGCAAGCAGGATGTGGATTCGATTTCGGTCGACCCGGTGATGGTATCACCCAGCCGTTTTCCCTGATGGCTCTTTTTCATGGAGCAAAAACGGACGAAATCGCTCCCTTTGTGAATCACGTCGCAGGCATGCGGGGTCTGGGACGCGGGAAGAGCAATTTTCTCGCCGAGCTCCGTTCCGCAGGGATCGATCCGAGTTATGGAGGTCCCTCGATTTTCGAAATTCACGATGGCCTCTACGCGATGATGGCGAATCATCAGTACAACGTTTCCGCCATCGACGCGACGGACGTGACGAAAGCGACCCTCGAAGCTCGTCGTGAGAATCACGCGATGATCAATGTGCTTAGGAAAAAAGGCGGCCCTTGGAAGAACGTGGAAATCCTCGCTACGGGGGAACAAATCGGAACGCGTGAAGGACGTCGCATCCACGGTCGGTATTCCGTCAGCGATGATGATTTGAAAAACGGAGCTCGCTTCGACGACGGAATCTGCCGCGTCACCTTTCCCATCGACGTCCACGCGACGGACCCGAAAAAAACAAAAGGGATCGAGAAGAAACCTTTCAAGTCTCAGCCCTACGATATTCCGCTGCGCTCCCTCATGGCCAAAGATGTGGACGGGCTCGTCCTCGCCGGTCGATGCATCAGCGGCGGTTTCATCGCGCACAGCAGCTACCGCGTCACCGGAAACGCCGTCGCGATGGGTGAGGCCGCCGGCGTCGTCTGCGCCGTTGCAGCGGAGAACAAGGTGCTACCACACGAAGTCCCTTTCGCCGAGCTAGGCGTGAAAGCCGTCGGATGAGGCAAGTCACCGGGTTGAGTCTATGAATTGCTGTACAAAATGTGCCGCATTTTCAAAATGGTTGCTACCATCGGCAGAGAAAATTACACCTACCGAGAAAGGAATGTCGACTTCAGTCGCCGAAGATACATGATGGCGGCAGCTAAAGCAGCCGGTCCTATGCTGGATCCGGATGCGGGACCTGATACCCTGTCAGGTTTCGCAAACAAGCGCGTCTGAAGTGGACTGCGTCTCGTTACCTCTGCGCAGGAAACTGCATCAACCATGAACTTTTCCAAACGACATGCCTGTTGGCTTGGGCCACTGATTGGATTTTTCGGATTTGTCAGCTACTTCCTCCTCTCGACGAAGTTCACCGTGCTTCGGGACTCCGCGATTCTGAATCTCGTCATCGTGTTACTTGCCGTAGTTCTGGCTTTGTCAGGGTTGGTGGCGCTCTGGAAACGCTCTTCGTGGAAAGGGAAAAGCCTCCACATCGCGGGAACTCTTGCGAGTGTCTCTTTCGCTGTGATGCTCTTCTGGTATGTCTTTGACCTGTCCTACCAGATGCCCGGGACTTCGGAGACGACCTTGGCCCTTGAAGAAGCCCCTGATTTCTCCCTCGCGTCTGCCACCGGCGATACCGTGAGCCTTTCTTCGTTTCGAGGGAAAAAGGTCGCCCTCTCTTTCTATCGAGGATTCTGGTGACCCTTCTGTGTTTCTGAGCTGCAAGGTTTGCAGTCACAAGAAGACGAACTTCGCGAAGCTGGCATCGAGCTGGTCGCGATCAGCGCCGACTCGACCGAGGACTTGAAGGAAAAGATGCTGCCCAAAGGTATTGCTTTTCCTCTTCTCGCTGACCCCGAACTCGCCGCTATCGACGCCTACGGTCTGCGGCATGTCGGAGGGAATCCCTTCGGCGGAGATATTTCCCGCCCTGCCGTTTTCCTAATTGATGAAGAAGGTCGAATTGTCGAAAAGATGCTCACCGAAAACTGGCGTGTTCGACCGACCCCGGAGATGATCCGGGAAAAATTCAGCGGCGAGGAGTAAACGGTGCCGCATCAACCTCTCCGTCGCTAATCGTTTTCTCTTCCCCGAGCAATTGGTGATTCAGAAAGGTAGTAACCGCTTCATTTACCGCCGGTCCGAAACCCTGGCCATGCCCTCCGCCTTTTACTGTCAGCAGAACGGTCGGGACACCGGCTTTCTCGAGAGCTTTTTCCAGCACAACCGATTGGGGGTATGGCACCAGCTTGTCATCTGTCCCGTGAACAATCAATGAGGGCTCATCGTCCGAGGAAACCCAGGTGACAGGGGAAGCGTTTTTTGCTTTGTTAGGATTTTCCAAGATCGGTCCGCCGACCAGTTTACTCTCCGGTGAATCCGGTGCCATGTGGTCCATGATGCTGGGGTGATCATTCATTGTCAGCAATTCAGACGGTCCAAAGAAATTCACCACGCAGGCAACCTCCGAGGAAACGTCCGGGTGCGGCCCGAGATCGCCCTCGAGGACTTCGACACCGTGAGAAACTCCTAACATAGCAACAAGGTGCCCTCCCGCCGATGTGCCCCAGGCTGCCATTCGATCGGGATCGATACCGAGATCTCCTGCGTTCGCCCGCAACCAGCGAATCGCCGCTTTGCAATCGTGAATCTGTGAAGGCCACTGCGCCTCATCCGAGAGTCGGTAGCCAATGGAAGCGGCGGCGTATTTTTTCGTCAGCAGGAATTCCCGAAGCCGGAAGAGGCCTGAACGCTTGTCCCCCTTTGCCCATCCTCCTCCGTGGATGAACACAACCAGAGGCAAGGGCTCAGCATCAGCAGCGCGGCCCTTTGGAAGAAAGAGATCCAGTTTCTGGCGGGGATTGTCGTTCCCGACGTAGTCGATGTCGGATCGTATTTCGACTGCCGCCTGAAACTCCGCCCTCGACTTTGCCAGGTTACCGGAGCCATTGCGTTTCGGCTGGTTTTCCTGCGCGGCGGCAGGAAAGGCAAAGACTGCGAGGAGAAGAAGGAAGGACGATTTGGTCATGGTGAAGAAACTACGGAAACGGGAAAAAGTTGCACCAAGACTAAGACGCAGCTGCCAGGAGTCGATGAGAATTCCTGCTTTCACATCGCGTCCTCGACAACATGGATCCCGGTTTTCGTGAAATGAAGGAATCGTTAGCAGAGTGTGCAGGTCTTTTTATGGATTGGGTTTTCTGGCGGCCGCCAATCTATAAACTTTTCTTCTTCGGAATCAGCCTCTTCCCTCTCTTTTCCAAATTCTGGAAGGAAAACCCCACGTATTTTGGTTGGCATGCTGGTTGAGTAGTCGGTGTGGAGTGCTGGTATGGAATTGCCGGTATCACGATGATGTTAGATACGATGATTCATCCCGAGCCGGGCACTTTTGCTTTCTATACACCATATATATTCGCAGCCGCGTGGATTCGAACGTCGTTTCGTTTGTGGCTCGGCAGCCCGATTCTCTAGCGCAAAGAGCTGATCGGGAAAATGCTCGGTCCGATTTTTGCGATGATGCTGTTATTCTCGTCAGGGACTTTCGTGCTCTCTACCATGCTCGAATACCTGTTCGTCTCTGGAACGGCGGATCCGGGGATCCCAAGCTCTCAGTGTTCCCGTGGATGCACATGCTCGTTCGGCACCTCCCGATTCGCCCTGCGGAAAAACCAGATCAAATAGGCAGCGAGCATGATGAGGAAGAATCCTGGCAACCAGTATAGGCTCTCGCGAAAGGCAGAGATGCTCTCTTCCCCTTCCTCTCGCAAGCCGGCGAGAAGAAGGGCATACATTCCGCTGACGACGCCAAAGCCGACATTGAGAGCGAGACCCCGGAAACTGAGCACGGTGGCGCGGCGACGGGAATCAACCTCGGCATTGAGATAGTTCGAGGTAAAGAAATTCAGGAGGCCCATTCCGAATCGGAAAAATATCGCGATCAGGACTCCCCAGATTGGAAACGCAAACGCCAGACCGATCAGCCCGATAATAGTCACAATAGAAACGATTGAGTAATTGTTGCGGATCGATCGATGCCTCACGAGCCACTCGGCGATTTTCGGAACAAAAATACCCACCCCCGCGAGGGCGGCTCCAATTGGCCCAAACCAGGCTACGGGTATATCGATGAGCCGATAGTATTCGGATGAGGAGGTAAGAAAGAGTCGCACGACGCTGTCATGAACAAGTGCAGCGAGAATGATCGCGTAGACAAAGGGCTTCTGGAGAATCCATTTTCCCACTTCGAAGATCTCTCCCCACATCGAGCAGCTCTCGTCGTGTCCAGAATCGCGCTCCGGTTCTCTCATGGCGAGACTGACGATCACCGCGCAGATAGCAGTGGCGAGGGTTAGATACACCGGGAAACGCAAAACGGTTTCTTTGTCGAAATTCCCTTCTCCGCCAAGGCATCCGATGACTCGATTGAGAAAAGCCGGATCGTAGACCGCGGCGCCGACTAACATTGCCACCACAAAGGCAAGTGAGGACAGGGTCATGAGCCGGGAAAGGACGCCCGGCCAGAGAATTTTCTGATCCTCCTCCGGAATCGAGTCGTAAGCGAGAGCTTCATCAGCACCGCTCGCGGCCGCTTCGGCCGCGCCAGAGAGAACGCGATTGATCACCCACACCCAGAATACAAGGGTGACATTTCCGAGCGGCACGAAAGCAATCAGCGCCATCTCCAGAACCATCAGAACCGAGGCGAGCACGACCATACGCTTTCTCCCAATGCGGTCAGCAAGCGCTCCCGACGGCACTTCCAGCAAAACAATCGACACTGCCCAGATCGCATTCAGGATTGCGAACTGCGGCATCGTCAGTCCGTAGTCCAGCTGAATCACCGCAAAGATCGGATAGTAAAACCGTGCATTGAACAGCAGCCGGAACGCGATGAAGAGATGGATATTGCGGTTCATGAATGAGAACTCATTGGCGCACCGATCGATCCGTGCACCAATCTGGGACGTTGGCCCCTCCCCCACCTGACTCGATAATGGGAGAATGTCACGAACCGGTTTTGTCAGGGATTATGGCAAAACTGGAACGGCATTTGAAAGAATGGCATTTTCTACTTACAGTAGCCGAGTATGACGTATCGCATTGCCTGCTCGATAGCCCTTTTTCTGGTGGTAGTTTTGCCAGGCTGCCGAACAATAGAAAACGAGGAAGCTCAAAATACCTTTGATCAGGCCGCATTCGCCAGTGCTGATACCGACGGAAATGGTCGACTCACGGAACATGAACTAGCTCTCCACAAACATCGCGAAGCTCTTGCCGAGTTTGATCTCGACAACGACAACCACATTTCCGCAGCTGAATGGGCAGCGGCTCGTCCCGGTGCCGATGAGCAGGATGAACACTTCAACAAGCTGGACAAAAACTCCGACGGAACAGTCAGCGAACAGGAAAGCGTTCTCTTCATCACCGAGCATATTTCGTTCGGAGACATGTTCAAAAAGTATGACGCGAACGGTGACTACCACCTCCACTGGGAAGAGATCGACGAAGGCGCCCCCATCGAGATGAACATCACCCTGTTCTCCCTCCATCCCGATTCCTGACAGTCATCAGGAGATAGAGCGATATCCCCACGCCGAGTTCCAGTCTTTTCCGGAAAACGGTCACTGGATTTTTCACGAAGCGGGTGCCGAACGCATCTACGAAGCCATCGATCTCTGGCTTTCGGCATCTTTTGGAACTCCGGGGAGTTGGGTCAATGAATTGCATCATTCTCCCAGTGGCATTTCCGAATCTGATTCCTCGCCGCAATTTTCTGCGCAACACACTTCTGAGCACCAGAGCGCGATGGACAACCCCAGACCTATTCACGGAAGCACTGAGAAAAATGCCAAGGTGGACGGAGAATCCCATTTATCTCGATAGGATTCTAACCGCTCCCGCTATTGAAGGACGATCGGCCTAATGCTGCGAGACTGGGCCTGTTCTTTGAGGCTATTTGATTTCAAAGATCGCCTCAATCTCGACGGCTACTCCCGTGGGAAGCGCCGCAAAACCAATCGCACTGCGTGCGTGGTATCCATCACCGTCCTTGCCATAGAGTTCGTGCAGCAGATCGGAAGCCCCGTTGATGACGAGATGCTGATCGGTAAAGGTCTGGTCCGAATAAACACAGCCGAGCAACTTGATCACGCGCAGACCGTCGAGAGTTCCGTGAGTGTCGTGAATCGATCGGAGAATCTTTTCGCAGCAGTCGCGGGCGGCATCGTATCCCTCGTCAACCGAGACACCCTTTCCAAGAATCCCCTTCTTATCGCTGACGTGACCGGAGGTGATGAGTTGATTTCCGCTGCGAATGCAGAGATTCAGGTATCCCTTCTCCTGAGGAGAAAGATCAATTCCGAGTTCCTTGGCTTTTTCCGTTACTGACATGTGAAAGTTGTAGCCAGACTTGTCGAATAAACACAAGTGGCAAATACGGCATATTCCGCCCAAACCGAGAAAAACTCCGTGACCCTCACTCCTCCTCAACCCGCTTCAGTAAAATCTGCAGCGCTCCGCCCGAGCACCAGATTTCAAAAAGCAGACACACCAAGGAGACGCCCATCAAGACAAGAGCTATTACAAAAAGCACATTCCCGACTCCGGTGCATTCAAATGCCACGGTGACCATCGTCAGTACACAAAGTAGCAAACTCGCGGCTCCCATCAGCTGCATCCAACGGATCAACACGAGACGCTTTCGCAGGTTGTCGATCTGGGCGCGCAAGGCCTCGTCCCGCAATTCGATCCAGTCGCGATGCAGGGTCCGCACCAGGGCCGCGAGATGGAGAAAGCGATTCGTGTAGGCAAGAAAGAGCAGGCTCACTGCAGGAAACAGCAGCGCTGGCGTGGCAATTTCGAGATTCATGCCGTCACGAGACTCTCCTCCGTTCGCAAAACACCATCATCGAGAATCTTGGCACGTAGTCCGCCTTTTCCGCGCAGTGCATCTTCAGCACCTTCGCCGAAAGCCTGATCCATCCAGAAGCAGGGCGACGCCTCCTCCGTTCCGAGAAAACGCACCCCCTGGATTTCGAATTCCTTTCCGATCAATTCATTCAGATTCTGCCCTTCGACGATGACGTTTCTTCGATAGGTATCCGGGCCCTTGTCATCGACGCCGAATTTTTCGCACAGCATTTGATGGGTTTCGTTTTCGAAAAACGTGATCTGGCCCTTGTAGTCTTCCTTGTAATCAAAGAAGCGATCGCCCGAGATGCCCTTTCCAGCGACACATTCGATCTCATTCACATCGATGATTGGGTTCTCACCGGGAGGTTTTCCGAAGTGCCCGTAGTAGTTGTGTCCGGGGGAAATATAGAGATGTAAAACTTTCACAAGATAGGTTACGTCGCAATTTCCCCGCTGGCAATTCGCGCGGAGGCGGATACGGTCCCGCAGACTCAATCTCAATTCGATTCATGGCCAAAGGACCCAAGAACGCAATCTCGCCCACCCGGGAAGAAAATTTCCCGGAATGGTATCAACAAGTGGTGAAGGCAGCCGACCTAGCCGAAAACGCCCAGGATGTCCGGGGGTGCATGGTCATAAAGCCGTGGGGCTACGGTCTCTGGGAAAACATCCAGCAGCAGCTCGATCGGATGTTCAAAGACACCGGGCACAAGAATGCCTATTTCCCTCTCCTCATCCCGGTAAGCTATCTCGCCGAAGAGGCGGAGCACGTCGAGGGATTCGCACCGGAGTGTGCCGTCGTTACCCATCACCGTCTCGAAATGAAGGACGGGAAAATGGTTCCCTCCGGCGAGCTGCCCGAGCCCTACGTGATTCGTCCGACATCGGAAACCATCATTGGCGCCGCCTTCGCCCGCTGGGTGCAAAGCTATCGTGATCTTCCTCTGCTCATCAATCAATGGGCCAACGTAATGCGTTGGGAGATGCGCCCCCGCCTCTTTCTCCGCACCGCCGAGTTTCTCTGGCAGGAAGGACACACAGCTCACGAGACCGCCGAGGAAGCGATGGAGGAAACGAAAAAGATGCACGAGGTCTACGAGACTTTTCTCACCGAGCATCTTGCTGTTCCTGTCATCGCTGGAGAAAAAACGGAAGCAGAACGTTTCCCCGGTGCTGATAACACTTTCACCGTCGAAGCCATCGTGCAGGATCGGAAAGCGATTCAGGCAGGCACGTCGCACTTTCTCGGGCAGAATTTTTCCAAAGCTGCCGGAATCGAATTTGAAAGCCGCGGCGAAGGCCTCCAGCACGCCTGGACGACAAGCTGGGGCGTCAGCACTCGTCTGATTGGAACACTGCTAATGGCGCATTCCGACGATGACGGATTGATTCTGCCGCCACGTATCGCGCCGACTCAGGTCATGATCATTCCCATCACGCCGAAGCCGGAGCACGAGGAGTCTGTCTTCGAAGCATGCGAAAAGCTCGCCGCGGAACTTCGCGCTCAGTCCTTCCACGGCCAGCCCGTCAACGTCGAAATCGACAAGCGCGATCTTGGTGGTGGCGTCAAGACCTGGGAATGGATCAAAAAAGGAGTGCCTGTCAGGATTGAAATCGGTCCTCGTGATCTCGAGAAAGGTTCAGTTGCTCAGACTCGTCGTGACAGGGGGCCGAAGGACAAAGATTTCATCCCCACGGCGGAAGCTGTCTCGGGAATTGTCGAGACCCTGCAATCCATCCAAGACAACCTTCTCAAGCGCGCTCGCGACTTCCGAAACGAGCATACCGTCGAGATTGCAACGATGGATGAATTCCGCGCTTTCTTCACACCGGAGAACAAGGACCAACCCGAAATCCACGGTGGCTTCGCCCTCGTGCACTGGGCTGGTGGCGTGGAGGACGAGGAAGCTTTGCAACAGGAGCTGAAGGTAACAGTTCGCTGTATCCCAAAAGATGAGAAACTGCGCGGTAGCGCAGGAACTTGCATTTACACCGGGAAACCTGCCGAAGGCCGCGTGATTTTTGCGAAGAGTTACTGATCGGATTTCTCTCTCTTTTTCGAAAAGAGCCACTTCCAGACGTCTTCCTCAGAATCGCAGACATCCGAGGAGACGGCCGTGGAGAAGTTCAGATCCATCCCGTCGCCCTCGTAAACAAATGCGAATGCATTCGCTCCATGCCCAACTCCGCCAAGAGTCGTGAATTTCATATTGCCTCCCACTTCTTTGATTCGATCGAAGACGGCCTCGGTGAGTTCAGGGATCACAGTGGTATCCTGATCACCGTGAAAGGCCCAGACCGGGACGTGTTTGAATTTCGCGGGATCGTGCCACGGAGATAATCCACCGGCACTGGGTATCGCAGCAGCAAAACGATCCGGTTGCATCGCGAGACACTCAAAACTTCCAAAGCCACCCATGGAATGGCCGAGGACATAAACGCGATCGGTGTCGATGGGCTGCTTTTCCGCAAGGTCATCGAGCAGGGCAAAGACCGTGCCCAGATTTCCCCCGCGGTTCGCCTCCACAAACCCAAGGCGGCGCTCGACCACCTTCTGCCAGACTTTGGGAAAACTCGCGACCAACTCGTCGGTGACCTCGGGTTCTGAGCCTTTGACCCGCCAAGCTCCAACGGATTGCGGAGCGACTACGAAGCAGGGATTCTCCGATTGGAATTCTGGCTCTGTCAGGATTCCATTCCAGAACTTGAGGTTCTTCCGGTTGTCGCTTCCCTTCCCTCCCGCTCCATGAAGACTGAGGACGAGGGGGTAGCGTTCGCCCTCTTTTACTTCCGGGGTAAAGAGGCGAAACAAAAGACCATCGAATTCCCGAGCCTCGAATATTTCCATGAGCTCCGCTTCGGTATATCGCTTGCTGGAAGGTTTGGGGCCTTGCCGAGCCGCAGCTTTGCTTTTCCCCTTCTTCTGCATTTGAGCCCGAAACGTATCAGCCTCTTCGCGCGTGAGGGTTCCGTCCTTGTTGAGATCACCCTCGGGAAAACGCGCCAGAATTTTCTGCAACCGCGGATCAGTCGTTTCACCGTAGGAAAGGCTCACTGACGCGAGTAGGAAGAAAAGGACGAGCACTCTCATGCCTGGTTAAACTCCAGAAGGGCGGCGATGTTTCCCCGGGGCGCCTTCATTGCGCGAAGAAATTCCATTCCCTCGCAGTCTCGTTTCGTGATAGAGCCAAGGGATGAAACGACGAGCCACTATTCTACTTTTCGTCACTCTCGGACTGACTGCTTCCCTGTTTTCGCAGGAGGAAACAAAGCTCCCTGCCAAAGAAAATTTTCATCTCTACCTGCTAGTAGGTCAGTCCAACATGGCCGGGCGCGGCAAGGTTACGGAGACAGACAAAAAACCTCACCAACGCGTTCTCATGCTCACGAAGGGCAAGGAGTGGGCGCCTGCGGTAGATCCTCTTCACTTTGATAAACCCATTGCCGGGGTCGGCCTCGGGCGCACCTTTGGAATGGAAATGGCAAAGGACAATCCTGACGTCACGATCGGCCTGATACCCTGCGCGGTGGGCGGGTCTCCCATCCTCGCATGGGAGCCGGGCGGATACCATCTATCGACAAAAACGCACCCATGGGATGACATGCTGCCCCGGGCAAAGGCGGCGATGGAGGTGGGCACGCTGAAAGGGATTCTCTGGCACCAGGGCGAGTCCGATTCCAAGGAAGATCTCGCTCCGAAATATGAAGAGCGATTGCATGCTCTCGTGGCCCGCTTTCGCAAAGAGTTGAAGTCGCCGGAGGTCCCCTTCATCGCCGGACAAATGGGAAACTGGCCCGAGCGCCCGTGGGACAAATGGAAGAAAATGGTCGACGCAGGGCACCAGGCTCTCCCCGACAAAATCACTAACGCCGCATTCGTCGGTGCCGACGGCCTGCAGCATCGAGACAAAGTGCATTTCGATCGGGCTTCCTACATTGCATTCGGGAAGCGCTATGCGGAGGCGTATCGCAAATTGCGAAAGTGAGTAGCTGCATTTGGAAAAATGTAGACCCGAAATCGGTGGAAGAAGAGCAGGTCGACTGCATCGAAATTTTTCCAAATTCCGCTACAAGCTATGCTTTCCAACAGGGTTAAGTCCGTGACCTCACCCTGTTGAATCGTTCACCTAACAGGGCTAAGCCACCCTCACCGCCAATCCTCCAACTGCAATTCCTCTGGCAAATCGAGATGCCTCTTTGCGGCGACGCCGGGAAATCGGAAGGGCGACAACTCCTCCGCCGTGCGGGGTTGGCTGAGAATGCGCGGAACGCGGAGCGGAATCGGAATGGTTGGTTTTTTTGGTTTGTCAGGATCAATCAGTTCTTTTACCGGTGCCGTAGCGACCTCCTCGTTTTTGTATACGGCAAGGTCCTGGTGATATTGGCGGAGTTGCTCGTTGTATGCTGAGATCTGCTCATTTACGGCTGTGCTGTATTCGTTGTAGGCGGCACGATGAGATTTCAGGTAGCGGCTCGCATCCCAATGGTAGGTGGCAACTTCGAAGAGAAATTTTCGGAAGTTTTCTTCCTGCCCCGTTTCGATGAGGTGATTCACGAGCAGCAGAGAAGAGAGGTAATGAGACATTTGGTGCCGCATCATTTCGACGAGATCCGAACTCCCGACCGGTGCAGGCAGGCTCTCCGAAGGTTTCGGAACGATTCCGCCACTTTCCGGCGAGGGGGGGCACTTCGGAAATGGAGCGAAAGACGGGTGGCTTAAGCGGCGGAATCTCGATCGGGATTTCCTCCAGTTCCGGTTCGCCCATGAAGCTTTGAAAGGTGAGTAAAACCAATTCTTCGGGAGGAATCATGGCAATACCCTCCGGGAAATCCCGCATCGCAGATCGGATTTCTTTTTGTATTCCTGCTTTCCGTCGCGATATCTCCAGGACACCCTTTTCTGCATCGAAAGGAACCATTGCCATGTATTCGGCAAAGCCTTCGAGAAACCAGATCGGCGCACGATTCAACCACTGGTGAGTCAGGGCGTGTGTCGTTTCGTGAATGAGGACGTGAGGGCTGAAAGTATATTTTTCGCTGGTAAGGCCCGTCATTTCCAACGGCACAAGGATGACTCTGTCCTTCGACAGGTAGGTGCCTCCGGACTCCTTGCGACCGCCTGCTGCGTTGTAATCCTCCATGCGGTAGAAAAGACGGACCCAAAATCGCTGATCGATTGGTTTCGCAACAGCGAGACCGAGCGGGTCAGCTTCCATCGCCTTGTAGGTGGCTTCGAAAACTTTGCAAAGATGACGCATCGTACTCTTCGGTATCGGCACGTCGGATTCGAGTCGAAAGTGCTTCGTTTCATGAAACGACTTCGGGCCATCGATGAATTCCCCTCGTATGTCCGCTTCGTTGACCGGCTCCGGCTCTTTCCCGGCCACGTAATTGAGATCGAAAAATTCGGAGACCGCCCGCCACTCCTCAATGAAGCGCTTGTCATCTTCTTGGAATCGAAAAAGCGGAACGTTTACGCTGGTTCCGTCCGTCTGTTTGATCGCTACAGAAAACTGGCGAATTTCCGTGATTTCACCCTCAAGGTGCTTGCCGTCGGTTGACGTCCAGATGCGTGTGGAATTCCAATCCACAAGTGGATCCCCGGTTTTCAGAAACTGGAGTTCCTCGAACTCCGAGAAAGCAATTCGATAGTCGACTTTGTCAAAGTCGTGGGCTCGCGCTGACGGAGGAAAAAGGATCCAGCCCAGCGCGAAAAGAGAAACCGCAACTGTGCCCCATCGATCCGTCACATTCGGGATCGTAACCCGGAATGGGGTGAAAGGGCAAGACAGGAGGCCGCGAGGTGCTGTAGATGCCCAGCCCCTACAATGTGCAGATCTCGACGCCCTGCTTGAGCGAGGCGATTTTGTCTTCCCGCTTGGGAATGAACTCCTGGCCGATCCAGCCATCGTATCCGGTATCTGCGATCGCTTTTACAATAGCAGGATAGTAAAGCTCCTGCGTCTCATCGATTTCAGCGCGACCAGGAACTCCGCCAGTGTGGTAGTGACTGAAATATTTCTCCCGCTCGCGAATCGTCGCGATGACGTCACCTTCCATGATCTGCATGTGATAGATGTCGTAGAGCAACTTGAAGTGTTCGGAACCAACTTCTTCGCAGAGAGCAGCCCCCCAGCTCGAAAGGTCGCACATGTAGTCTTTGTGATTCACTTTCGAATTGAGCAACTCCATCGAAATCGTCGCCCCGTGCTTTTCACAGAGCGGCATCAGGCGCTTCAGTCCGGTCGCGCAATTTTTCAAGCCCTCCTCGTCGTCCATACCATCGCGATTGCCGGAGAAACAAATGATGTTCTTGAAACCAGCTTCGACGCTCTCCTTGACGAGCGGCTCATAGATTTCGACAAGGGTGTCATGATGTTCGACGCGATTGAAACCGTGAGGAATCGACCCGATCTTTTTCTTCTTTCCACCGATTTCAACTTCCTTCGACGGATAGCTGACCATCGCACAATGCATATCGTGCTTCTTCATGGTCGCAAAATCCTCGGGATTGAGCAGCTCGATCGACTCCAATCCAAATTCCTTGCCCGCGGTAATGAGATCTTCGAGAGAAATTTTCTTGTAGCACCACTTGCAGGCTGAATGACGAATCTTGCCCTCGACCCCGGCTTTTTTGGCAGCATCATCGGCGAGGGAAAAACGATGATTCAAGGATGCAGCTACAGCGGTAATCGTCGCAGTGGAGCCAGCGACGAAAGATCGGCGAGAGAAAGACGAGTTTTTTTCCATGCCGCAGCTTACCGAATCTTATTGCAAGAGACAGGAAAGAAATCGCGATGAGATCAATTTTCTTTGGCAGGCAAGTAACGGAATGGACCCGTATCTATGCATCGTTTAAAACAATATACCGACGAAAAAGAGTGGTTTTGTCAATGTTATCAATGGCGGCAGATTTGAGCCGCTATGAAAAACATGTCATACACTCAATCCTGATTGCCCTTGGGCTTTCATCACTCTCGAATCAAGTTAATGCAGCGGGGACGCTTTCCCCAAAAGGTTCCCTCCAATGGTTCGATTGTGCTTCAAGACCTTTGGACGTTCTATCTTGAAAGTTGCGCGTTAGATTTTCGCCCGGCAGGCGCGCATTCACTCTCGGTTCTGGGAGTCAATCCAGATCGTGACCGGCCCGTCGTTTACGAGAGCCACATCCATCATCGCGCCGAATTCACCTGTCCCGACTGGTTTACCCAGGCCGTCCTGCAACTCCTTCACAAAAGCCTCATACAAAGGAATCGCCGTCTCCGGGCGTGCTGCCCGATCAAAACTGGGGCGCGTTCCCTTTTTCACCCGGGCATGCAGGGTGAATTGACTGACCACCAGTGCTTCGCCGCCGACGTCAAGGATCGAGAGATTCATCTTTCCCTGATCATCCTCAAAGACCCGCAGGGAGAGCAATTTCTTCACGAGCCACTCAATATCTTCCTCGCCGTCTTCCTTTTCAATGCCCAGAAGCAGCAGGAGTCCCGGTCCGATGCGGCTCTTTTCTGCATTCTCAATCGTAACGGAGGCCTCACTGACGCGCTGGAGCAGGATTCTCATGATTTTATAAAGAACGCGAAAACAATATTTACTAGACTTTGCCTCTGCCGATCCCGGTGGTATATTCCGCCCCCTTCCGTGAGACAGGTTTGTTATCATCGTTCTCTGGAATTCCCTTTCTGCCAACTACTACATGGACTTTATTCTTTCCGTTCTCCGCTTTCTCTGGGTCATTTTTCTCGTATTGATGATCTTCAACGTCATGATCGTCGTGCACGAGTGGGGGCACTTCCTCGCCGGACGCTGGCGTGGACTCTACATCGACCGTTTTCAGATCTGGTTCGGTAAGCCGCTTTGGAAAAAAACCTACAATGGCGTGCAGTACGGCCTCGGCTCCATTCCCGCGGGTGGCTTTGTATCACTTCCGCAGATGGCTCCCATGGAGAGCATCGAGGGACAGGTTGAAGGCGAGGATAAAGAGAAAAAAGATCTCCCTCCCATTACTCCTCTCGACAAAATTATCGTCGCATTCGCTGGTCCGCTCTTCAGCTTTCTTCTTGCCGTGGTTTTTGCCTGCATCGTTTTCGTGGTGAAGAAGCCTGTCAGTGAAGCTGTCGGAACGACTATTGTTGGTGAAGTGGCTGCTGATTCTCCGGCGGAAAAGGCGGGCATCAAACCAGGTGACAAAATCACCTTCGTCGACGGCCAAGCGGTCGACAAATTTACCGGGATGGATAAGTCCATCATGTGGACAATCATTTCGAGCGACAACCAGAACATCGAAGTGGATCTGGAGCGCCCCGGAAAAGGAAAAATGACCGTCACGGTGGAACGCCCAGCCAAAGCTGAGGTCGAAGAGGTTGAGGGTGGCTGGCTCAAGAAAAGCTGGGCATACATAAGTCGACGACCTCCTTTGCGAACGATCGGAGTGTATCCTCAGATTTCACCAGTCGTTGGCCGGATGCTGGAGAACAGTCCAGCCGAAGCTGCAGGGCTGAAGTCAGGTGACGTCCTTCTTTCCATCAACGGAAAAAATGTCGTCCGTCCGCAGGATGTCATGAGCTTCCCTTTTGAAGCCGGGAAAACCGTGGCCATGTCCATCAAGCGGGGCGACAAGACGATCGATACTGAGATCACTCCCCGCGTCCCCGAAGTCGACGGCTCTGATCCCAAGATAGGAATTGGTTGGGACCCCGATGGCATTCGCAAGCTGGTTCGCGAAAACCCTATCACCCAGGTGGTGAACAGCTTCAATTCCATCGTTCGCACACTGAAAGCGGTTTTCTCTCCGAAGTCGGATGTGAAGGCGGGTCACCTCAGCGGGCCAGTTGGAATCATGGGACTTTACTACGATCTTTTCCAGCACCCGGAAGGCTGGCGCCTTGTCCTCTGGTTCAGCGTTCTTCTGAATGTCAACCTCGCCATTCTCAACATGCTCCCCTTCCCCGTTCTCGACGGCGGACACATCGTCATGGCGACAGTCGAGTGGGTCAGCAGACGCCCCATCCCTTTCAAAGTTCTCGAGGTCGTGCAGACGGCCTTTGTTCTCTTCCTGCTCGGTTTCATGGCCTTTGTGACCTTGAAAGATGTCGGAGATCGAGTCCCGAATGGAGACCCCGGTGAACCGCAGGCTTCGCCCAAGTTTCTTCCGCTGGAGAAAGAGGCTTCTTGAGACTCCGGAATGCGGGAGCACTGAAATGACCACCCCTTACACTCCCTCGCCACTTCACTCCCCCCGCCGACCGACCCGCGAGGTCATGGTCGGCCCGGTAGGTGTTGGTGGCGACAATCCGATCCGGGTGCAGTCGATGCTCACGAGCGATACTCGTGACACGGATGCTTGTGTGGACGAGTCGATGGGACTTGTCGAAGCGGGTTGTGAAATTGTCAGGGTCACTGCGCAGACGCGCAAGATTGCGGAAAACCTCGAATACATCCTCGCGGGAATTCGGGAAAAAGGAACCGATGTTCCCGTCGTCGCCGATATTCATTTCAAGCCCGACGCAGCCATGGAAGCGGTGAAATGGGTCGAGAAAGTTCGCGTCAATCCGGGCAACTACGCCGACAAGAAAAAGTTCGCTGTTCTCGAATACTCCGACGAAGAATACGCCGAAGAGCTGGCACGAATCGACGAAGCCTTTTCTCCACTCGTGGAGGAGGCCAAAAAGCGCGGCGTCGCGATGCGGATCGGCACCAACCACGGTTCGTTGAGTGATCGTATCATGAACCGCTTCGGCGACACGCCGCTCGGCATGGTCGAGAGTGCGCTGGAGTTCGCCCGCATTGCGCGAAAGCACGACTATCACGATTTTGTTTTCTCAATGAAAGCGAGCAATCCCAAGGTCATGATCGAGGCCTATCGTCTCCTCGTCGCCCGGCTTGCTGCGGAGGGAGACGATTGGAACTACCCCATCCACCTTGGCGTAACCGAGGCCGGCGACGGCGAAGATGGTCGTATCAAGAGCGCGATCGGGATTGGATCCCTGCTCGCTGACGGTGTCGGCGACACGATTCGTGTCAGCCTCACGGAAGACGCCGTTTACGAAATTCCAGTAGCCCGCGCGTTGGTCGATCTGACCGAGGAGCTGCGAGCATCCACGCCGGATCTGTCAGGTGAGTTGTCATGGGACGAAGTGGCTTGGGACCCGTTCAATTACAAGCGCCGCCCTTCCGAAAAAATCGAAGTCCAAGGCGTAGATCTTGGCGGAGATGGAACCATCCGCGTTTTTACTTCTCAGGAAAAGTGGGACGCTGTCGCGCACAAGCTCGACAAGATGGGCGACTTCCAGCCCGAGATCGTCGTCGAGCAATCGGGAGTTGATGCGATCGACCCCCGGGACCAAGAAGCCGTTGCCAAACTGAACGCCCTGCCTGAGCCACAAATGGTTACCGTCTCGGACGGACTCGACCTTCCCGTGATTGCCGCATTCCGACTTCTCGCTTCACGCGTCGGTGCTCGCCATCCGATTCTGCTGAAAGATACCCTCCACCCAAGTGAGGATCCCGAAGCCGATTTTCTCAGAACCCTTCTCACCGCAAGCATGAACATTGGCTCGCTGCTCTGTGATGGCATCGGCGATGCCGTTCTCATTCAAGGCGAGCAAGCTCCCGGACAATCGCTCCGCCTCGCCTACAATGTTCTCCAGGCGGCTGGAGCGCGCATTTTCAAAACCGACTATGTCGCCTGCCCCAGTTGCGGACGGACGCTTTTCAACCTCCAGACCACAACGCAAAAGATTCGCGAAGCGACCGGCCACCTCAAGGGTGTCCGTATCGCTGTGATGGGATGCATCGTCAACGGTCCGGGAGAGATGGCTGACGCAGACTTCGGCTACGTCGGAGGTGCCCCCGGTAAAATCAATCTCTACGTCGGCAAAGAAGCGGTAAAGTTCAACATCCCGGAAGACGAAGCCGTCGACCGACTCATCGATCTCATCAAGGAACACGATCGATGGATCAATGCGCCAGCTGAAGTGGCAGAGGTGTGAGCTCTCTCAGGCCCCTATCGTCCGCGTCGCTTTTTGGTATCGTCTTTCCGAGGAGATCCTTCGACGAAATTGAACTTAATCCGCGGGCGGTGCTGAATAGCACTAGCAATCCCACCGTGCTCCATCCGGCAGCTGCCCCTTCCATCGCCAGTGCAACAAATCCCCCGAATTTTCGACCGAACCCCCAACCTTTTCAGGGCAGTCCAGTTGATCCACGGCTCGCAGCCTTGACCCTAGCTTGTTTTCATGGCCAACTCTCTCCATGAAGACGAGATTTCACCTTTTCTCCCGCTGCCCCCTCAATCCCGGCAGGACCGACGCGCCGGCAAGAACTCCTTAAAAAACCAAAATCCAATCAGTTTTTTGCTGTGCGCTCTCGCGGTCAGGAGCATCCCTTGCCCTGAAGGGCGATTGGGAGAACGGTGAATAAAATAATTCAATGATCGGTAATTCCGACTTTCTGCAGCGGGTGCATGCTTCGCTTGCGGCAACGGCATGGGTGTCCTGGAAATTTGGTGACGCCGGCGATGCGGATGACTATGTGCAGACAATGATAGTTGCACGCTCTCTGCTAAAGTCCGGGGGGTTCGACCACAGAGACGTTGTTGACCGCTATCGCCGTGTTCCGAATTATCGACTGAGAGGAAGGAACCTCCAGGCAGGGGGTGTCAGTTCCAATTACAGGGGGCAGATATCTAAGCTGATTCAGAGTGAGGATCCCTGTTTCTTTGCTACCGATGGAGTTTCCGACGGCTCTGCGATGAAAGTCGCGCCGCTTGCTGCTGCGTATGCGGAAAATTTTTCAGATCTGGTTGCGACTACAGATCAATTCACCCGTGTGACACACGCGAGTGTGGAGTCGCGACTCGCTGCATTGCTGGTCGCTCTGAGATTGAGGCAGAGTTTTTTGGGCAAACAACACGAATGCATCAGGGAATTGATTGATGAAATTCAGGACGCTTCTGATCAGTTGAAATTCGGAGACAAGAGCGCCTTTTTCCTGAAACGAGTTAAAGTAGCGGGAGAGATAGCAAGTCGAGGTCTCTCGGCTCCTGAAATGCTCGAAGAAATGGCTCGAGAAGTCGGCATCGAACATTTGGCGTGGAGTACTCCGATAGCCGCGGCTTTTTGGAGTTTTCATGATGATCCGAAGTATCGAAAATGGATGCCCAGGAAGGGGGAGGAGACCTTGGTCCTTCCTCGGAATTTTGGATGTCCTGTGAGGAAGATCCAAGGCGATGCTTTAAGGGAAAGCGTTCATTTAGAGAATATCGAACACCTCAAAAAATTGGGCCAGTTGGAAGAATTTGAGAACTCCCACGGACATCACTGGCGAAGTGGTCTCGACATCGATACCTTCTTTTCGATCGCCATTAGCATTTTAGCCTCGCGTCACGGAGTAGGGCCCATTCGATTTGGCCTGAGGCGGGCTTCCCGTGTCTTTGGCGACGATCTTTGGGAGGTCTCGGTGGGATTAGCTGAGATTGGCAACCTTAACCCTCCTTCATCCAGAGGCTCCTGAGATCAACTCCCAACCGCTCGCAACCATCCACTGAGGAGAGCGATTCGGGCACGGTGTCAATCTCGTCCAATCCATTCTCCCACGGATCCATGATTCCCCGTCGCACCGCCGACTGATAGCGGCGATTCGCCTTAAGTGACATTCTGATTTTTCTCCGCTCGTGCCGATCCGGAGCTGAGCCGTCGACGGACAGTTCGACCTGAGGCTTGTGGCTCATTTCTAGAAATATCCCTCGCCGAACCCTGCAGGGCTCAAAGCCGCTATACAGAAACCGAAAAAGTAAATTGTCGTCTTCTCCTCCCCAGCCCCAAAACTTGTTACTATACCCATTCACCTTCCGGAAATCATCAGTTCGAACGGTCGTAATCCCACCGAAGTAATGGGACAAGTAATCTGACTTTTGACCGGTATCCTCGTCTGTTGATTGAGTAAACAAGCTCAACGGTTGATTTCCGACTAAGTATTCCACTTCGACAGGCAAACGATCCACATCGTGAAAACAAAGCGCGTCGCAATCCCCTTCACAGTGTTTTGCTCCGATATTTAAGAGAGCCGCTCGATTGAACAATAGATCATCTGTCTGCTCAACAATGATGATTCGATAGTCAACTCCCTGATCGTTCAGGAAATTCTTAATATACGGGAGAAAGCGATCCAGGTGCTCTCTCCTATTCCGATACGGAATGATCACACCGAGCCGAGGGGTATCACGAAGCAGAAACTGGGTTGGCTCGGATCTGAGGCGATTCAGGTGGTCTCTAACCGGACCAATCAAACGGACTTCTCCCATCAGAATACTGCCAACTTCCACCTCGCCCGTCATAAGACGCGAGTCCAAGCACTCGCCAGCGCGAGCCGGAAGGCAGGCGCGTATAAAGCGGGGACAATTAAAGGGGGGCTTCATCGACGAAGACCCACAATAGGGCCCAATCCCTCTGGTGAATCAATCAATATCCCCTTACGGAAACCGCTTTCACTAGAAGGCTGGGCAACGTTGCAATACGGGGCTTTTTCCTTTTTAGTATCGGGATCTATAACAGGCATTAAAGCTTTCCTCACATACTGAACTAAGAAAATTTTCAACTTTCACATTTTTCTTCTTTTTATTCGTAACGTTTAAATTGGCTTCTGGGAAATTAAGCTGAATCCTATTATCAATACTTTGAAACCCTGTATTGAGTGGTTTAAATCTTTCGTTATTCAGTTCTTCATACACAAAAAACTTAGTTTTCTCTTGTCCAAAGATATTTTTACTAAGGGCTTTATAATTAAAATAGTCAAAGTAAGAATACCAAAGATCCCAAAATAAAAACTCTATTGAATCTTTGCGCCCCAACTCTACGGCCTTAACTATGTCATCAAAGCTAAACGTTTCCATCTTTAGACTTTCAATCTCGTGAAAGAACTGATGGGTGTATGATACAAAATGTTTATAGGGAGCTCTCGTAACAAACAGCGCATGTACATCTGACGCACCAGCATCCTCATAAACTTCTTTAAAGTTCGCAAATACGCTGCTTAAATCGAGTGGATGCATCCTTCTTGTTGGCCTTAAAACACCTTCGTGAGACCAAACATTTCACGTTGTTTCAAAACCTCAGAGCAATTAGCATCCGGCTTCTTAGTTACGATGCTCACTTTATCCAAACTAAAAATATAAGCCTCCGGCTGGAATTGGGGTTTTATGAATCGGAATTCATCTCTTACCTACTATCCCGAGATCGATGGTTTGCGGGCACTGGCGGTTTTGCCGGTGTTACTCTTTCATGCTGGATTCGGGTTTCCAGGTGGGTTTGCCGGTGTTGATGTGTTTTTTGTGATTTCAGGTTTTTTGATCGGTTCAGTCATTGTGAAAGAGGTGGCAGCCGGACAGTTTAGCTTACTTTCATTCTGGATCAGACGGATTCGTCGACTGTTACCTGCCTGGGCCCTGGTTGTGCTGGTCACGTCTTTGGCTGCCTCATTCTGGTTGGTCCCACCTCATTTAAAAAACTTTGGCGAAGCTCTCTTTTACCAACCTATTCCCGCCGCCAACATTTATTACTGGAACCAGACCGGATATTTCGAAACCGCTTCCGATTTGCAACCGCTACTCCACACTTGGTCTCTTGCTCTGGAGGAACAATTTTATATTCTATTACCGATCTTCCTTATACCGACGCTAAAGCTCGGTCGCAAATTCACCCTGATCGCATGGCTCATCGTACTAGCTGTTTCTTTAGCTGTCAGTATCTACTATTCAGCGCGGCACCCCGGGTTTGCTTTTTTCATGTTACCATCCCGAATATGGGAATTAGGAATCGGGGTAATACTTGCGATGATGACCACCCGTGGGTTCACTTCGCGGAAACGTAACGAGCTGGGAGCACTGCTTGGTATCGGCATGATCGTTGCCAGCTATTTTTTACTCGATCACAACTCTCTTTTCCCCAGTTACACAGCTGCTTTGCCATGCGTAGGAACCGGCTTGTTTCTATACACCAGTGGAGGCGGTGCCACTATGGTGGGGCGGTTGCTTTCCAGGAGAGAATTCGTCTGGGTGGGAAAAATCTCCTACCCACTTTATCTTTGGCATTGGCCTGCGATTGTTTTCCTAAGATACAACTGGATTGAAGAGCCCCCGGTATGGCTGATGAACCTGATGCTGGGTGCGGTTTTCCTACTAGCCTGGCTAACCTGGAAATTTGTCGAATCGCCGATTCGGTCAAGGCGGATCGCGACTTCCAATGGTGCACTGCTAAAACTCGCTGCCGCTACAGGAATCACGATCCTAATGTTTGGATTCGTTTTCGACCGGTTTGAGGGATTTCCAAGCCGCTATCCGGAAGAGGTGAATCGTCTTGCTGCCGGGCTTCCTCTCGCAGACGAACCTTCAACCCCACCCGAGCCCATCTATAGTATCCGAAAATGGCAAAAACAAGGAGGCCCATGCCTACTGGGAGAAACGGAAAAACCGAAAGCACGATTACTTGTCTGGGGAGACAGCCACGCTTTGATGATGGCAGATGTGATCGACCAGCAAGGTACTGCTAACCAAATCGAAGTGGTATTTGCCGCAGAGGCAGGGATCGCACCCGTTCCGAACACCTTTCCCGCAGGTCGCGGTCCAAAAGCTTTACCTGTTTCTGAAACAGTCGAAAAATGGCTGACCAATGAGTCTGTGGAAGGTGTTTTATTCATCGCAAAATGGCCGATGTACCTTTACGGCAGAAATGACGGCAAAGTAGATCGGTTACTAAGCACTACTGAAAACAGGGCGACTCTACCAAAGGATGCGATCCGCCATTTCAATGATCATTTCCGTCCGCTCGTTCGCCAACTTGAAAGCCGTGGCATCAAGGTGTGGGTGATGAGAACAGTCGCCTATCAACCAAGGCGAGTTCCGGAAACTTTGGCTCAGATAGCTAGACGAGGCAAAGATCTAAATTTATTAGCCCTTCCGGTTTCCGTTCATCGAAAAAAGGATAAACCCACAAATGATGTGCTCGACTCAGCACTTGCTAATACAGATGTACGAATGCTCGATCCGATCCCATTTTTTGTCGATGATAGTGGAACCTATTTGATGGCGAAAAATAGAAACGGTCTTTACTCAGATGATAACCACCTATCGGCCTATGGCGCTTCGCTTTTGGCTCCGATGATTGATGAAGCGTTCAAGGAATTAGTTAAGTAGGTATTGTCTATGTAGAGAAATGAGCAAAAGAAAGCGCCTTAAGTCCTTACCATTCTCACTTTCCTCTTTATTCCAACACCCCGAGTCTACTTTTCAAAGTGGACTTTGATCACTGACAGCTTCACATCACCACCCCCTTCGGAAGGTCCCTCAGACGCTATGATGACCACCCCCTTTCCAGCTTCAATACTACCAATACCCAGCCTTTTGGTTAACAATTTGTTTCTTTACTGCTAGGGATTTGCTTTTTCAACCCCGCGGCTCCGTTACCGCGCACTGCCCGAGGTTGAAGGGGGTGCAACGCACTCCTAATCCATGCCGGAAGGCGCCTGCATGACAAAACATGACAAACGAGCTGATTTATCCTGCGAAAACATCCCCGGACGCCCCCAAAACCTTTTGAGGAAAGCCCCGGAAACACGAAGGTTTACGAATGAAGACCTACGAGAGCGAGTTCTGTTGGGTCAGTGACTCAACCCTGTTTGCTCATTGCCAAATGAGCCTCGATGGCGGTCGCGGCTTGAAGCCCTGTTTCCATCGCACGAGTGACACGGCCTTTTCCTACGAGAGCATCGCCAGCGAAAAATAATCCCATTTCCTGACCGGACTGGAGAACCGCCGGGTCGGCTGCGGTGTGAGGATGAGCGAATCGCCACCGCTGCGTGTCACCCCAATCAGGACGAGGCAGTGAATCGGGCAAAAGATCTGAAGCAAATTTCCAGGCGTAATTAATGATTGAATCCAGCTCATCGTTGTAGTGGGTTTCGCTCCATTCCGGCGAGAGTTGCGCCATGAGGATGGATTCGCCGTCCGGAATGCGCCCGCACTTTCGATTTTCGTGACTGATCCAAGCGAGGCTATGACCGCGGTCGGTGTTGATGAGCGCATAGCTGTCACCCGGCATTTTAATCGGTTCAGAAAAGTGCAAAGCGACAGCGAACTGGCAGTAATATTCTGCTTTGCTGAGCTCTCGAGCCATGGCTGGAACAGGCGGGAACTCTTCCACACTGGTAAGCAATTCGACAGTCTGCGGACCGGGCGCGGTGAGAAGGACGGCGTCAAAGGGCCCATAATCCCTGCCTTTCTCATCATTCACCCACCATTGTGAATCGAGTCGTGCCAGGGAGGTGATTCGAGTCTCGCGCGTGACATCGAGCTGTCCGGATTGCACGATCAATTTTCCTAACGTGCTGATGCCGCTCCGGTAGTTCCATTTCGCTTGGGCATTTTGCTTCGGGTCACCGGGGGAAATGTTTCCGTCCTCGTCAAACACGCTAATGTCTCCGGGAACGGGAGACAGATCATCAGTCGGAAGCGACTGAAAAATGAGCCGAGCCACCTCATCGCTGTCAGGCTTGAAGTAATTCGCCCCATAATCGTATCGGCAACCCTTGCGCGAACGCGATGCTGCCCTCCCGGAGAAACCGCGGCTCTTTTCGAAAACCTGAGCTTCGATGTTGGCCTGTTTCAGTTGGAAAGCGGCAGAGAGTCCGGAGACTCCGGCACCTATGATGGCGAGATTGGGCAAAATTTCAGGGAGATTCGCGAGAGGTTACGCTTTGCTACCCGATCGAGATTACTCTCCAAATTGTCGCCGCAACCGCTCGAGTGCTTCGCCGCTGTATAGATATTCGAGGGTCTTGGCTGCCTCGAGATGATCCGAACAAAACCAGTGGAGCCCTTTCGGATGGCCGGGATGATCGATCGGTTCGTAGTCGGTGAACCGAACAAGATCGAAATCGAGGTCCGGTTGGTCTCGGTGATCGCGGTCGCAGAGGGAACAAATGGGAGGTTCCATGAGGAGAGGCAATTACGCACCCGGCTTTACCCAGGTCGGGCGGGCATTCTTTTCAATCTCGGCATCGAGCTCCAGCATTCGAGCCTGCAGTTTCTCGACTACTTCCGGGTTCGCATCAGCTAAGTTGTTCTGCTCCCCCATGTCCGCATCCAGATCAAAAAGCATGACCTCCGGCTTGGCTACAGCTTTCGCACTCTGCTGCTTTCCTTTACCCTTGCCTTTTCCATTGCGTCTATTGCCGGGCTTTTTCACGAGCAGCTTCCACTTGTCCTGGCGAATCCCTTCGATTATTCCCCGCGACGTGTAGTAGAGAAATTCATTGCGGGGGGACTCCGCATCCGAAGTCAACAAGGTGGAAATGTCCAGCCCGTCGATTTTGCGATCATTGGGTAAAGGTGTGTTTGTCAGGGCAGCAATGGTCGGAAGCAGGTCGATCGTTCCCGCAACTTCGTCGCAAACCGTTCCTGCCGGAATCCGGCCCGGTGCCCACATGATGCAGGGCACGCGCTGCCCGCCTTCGAAGGTCGTCCCCTTCCCCTCGCGCAGAGGACCGGCCGAACCGCCGTGATGCTTGAAAGTCAGCCAAGGCCCGTTGTCCGTTGTGAAAATAATGTAGGTATTCTCCGTGAGGTCGAGTTCACGAATTTTGTCAAAGACGCGACCGACTTCGGTGTCGATGTGCTCAATCGTGTTGATGTAGGCACGCTTCGGATCGGGATCGCGAACATCTTCTGGAACGTAGAGCGGGATGTGCGGCATCGAATAGGGCAGGTAGACAAAGAACGGCTTCTCCCTGTTCTTCTCGATAAATGCCACTGCCTTGTTCGTGCACCGACGAGTGATCGTTCGCTGATCGACCGGCAATTCGACAATCTCCTCATCTTCGATCAGAGGAGTCTTCCACTTCGTGAGTGTCGACTCGGGATCTTTCCAGAGGATGTCCATTCCCTCCCAACCGCCCTGAGGCTTGCCCTTGTTGTCGGGGTGGTTCATGTCGTTGGAATAGGGAATGCCGTAGTAGGTGTCGAACCCGTTCTGGCGCGGCAAGGTTTCTGGGTGATGCCCAAGATGCCATTTGCCGAAGGCCGCCGTGGCGTAGCCTTGCTGCTTCAAATGATCCGCGATGGTGTGCTCTTCCGGATTCAACCCTTTCGTCGATGCGGGAAACAGCACGTGCTGGTGCATTCCGACTCGCTTCGGATACGATCCGGTCAACAAGGCCGCTCGCGACGGTGTGCAGACAGGAGAAGCGACGAGGAAGTTCGTAAATTTGCGCCCCTCCTCCGCAAGCCGATCCAAGTGGGGTGTCTTGATTGTCTTCGACCCAAAGCTACCCAAGTCGCCATAGCCCTGGTCATCCGTGAAGACGATGATGAAGTTCGGTTTCGCATCCGCAGCAAAGGACGCGGAGGCAAAGGTAAAAAGGAAGAGAAGAAAAGAGGTGAATATTTGCCGAATCTGCATGCCCCGACATACGGAGAATCAGACGGCGAGGCAAGGGCAGAATGACGTCCCAGAGCCAGAAGATTTCTTTCCTCCGCTACATCTTGTTCATCCAGCCGCTGATCTCTCCAGCACCGGCAAACTCATCACTGACTCGATAACTGGTTCCGGCTTCCAGGGTGACGCTTCTTCCGCTGGCAGAGCGGACCTGAAGATGCAAAGGGCGATCGCCAGGAAATTGCTGGGCGATTTCTTGTATCATTGTCAGGACGGAGAGGGTGTCCCGGACGGAGTCTAACTGAAGCACAACCGGCATCGCGAACGGTGGGGCGTCGTGATGACCATTTGACCCATTACTTCCATTTCCGTTGGATTCTGCCACCTTGGCGGCGCCATTCGGACGGGTTGGGTTAGGGGTAACATCAAATCCTCCCGATCCTGGATCGGGATCGATCTGCTTAACATCGTCGGCAGTAAGCCGGTTTTCATCGGAACGGTTGTCCTGCTCGATTTTGGCTTTCAACTCGATGACGTTGCCCTTTACGAGAAGTGGATTGCACTTCTGGAAGGTTTCATTCCAGACCATGACTTCGGACATTCCGGTGAAGTCTTCGAGCACGAGAATCGCGAACGGCTTTCCCTCGCGCTTCGTGTATTTCACGGTCGCTTCGGCAATGAGGCCAGCAAATCGTTGATTTCGTCTGCCAGGCTTCATCGCGGCAAGGTCGCCGAGATTCAGATAGCCACTGCGTTCAAGTGCGCTGCGATATTCGTCCAGCGGGTGACCCGTGACGTAAAAACCAAGAAGGTCTTTTTCGTGTGAGAGATACTCCCGCTGGTTCCACTCGACGCGCTCCTCTTCATCAAAAACCGGCGCAGGCGCGGCGGAGATGAGGTCATTCATGTCGAAGAGCGAGGTCTGGCCAGAGGCACGATCTTTCTGCGCGGCGCTGGATCCGGCGATGACCTGACCGACACGGGAGAACATTTCATCGCGTCGCTCCATCGTAAAATCGAAGGCACCGGCTTTAATGAGGTTCTCGAGAATCTTCCGGTTCACGGACTTGGTATCGAGGCGGCTGGCAAAATCTTCGAGGCTGGCAAATTCACCGTTTTCTTCACGATCTCGGATCGCCATTTCCATGGCGGCGGACCCGACGTTCTTGATCGCGGACAATCCGAAGCGAATCGCCTTGCCTCCATCTGGAAGAGTCTCGGGCGCAAACTTGAGCAAACTGCGATTGACGCTGGGAGCGAGAATTTCAATCCCCATTCGCTGACACTCGGCCACGAAAACCGAGATCTTGTCCATGTTGTTGATCTCATTCGAGAGAACTCCAGCCATGAACTCGACGGGGTAATTTGCCTTGAGAAACGCGGTGTGGTAAGAAATGAGACCGTAGGCGGCTGAGTGCGACTTGTTGAAACCGTATCCCGCGAATTTCTCGAGCAAATCGAAGATGTCGTTGGCCTGTTTCTCGGGGATTCCGTTCACGCGGTCGCAGCCCTCAACGAACATTTTCCGCTGCTTGATCATCTCCGAAACCTTCTTCTTACCCATGGCACGGCGAAGAAGGTCCGCCTCACCGAGTGAGTAACCGGCGAGAAGGTTAGCGGCTCGCTGGACCTGCTCCTGGTATATGAGAATTCCGTAAGTTTCCTCGCTGGCCTCCTCGAGAAGCGGGTGGAGGTAGGTAACTTTTTTCTTCCCTTTTTTCCGGTCAATGAAGTCAGGGATGAGGTCCATCGGGCCCGGGCGATAGAGAGCGATCAAGGCGATAATGTCCTCAATTCGATTCACCTCGAACTGACGACAGAGACTCATCATGCCACCGGATTCCAACTGGAACACTGCCGTCGTCTCGCCGCGGTTAAGAAGGTCGAAAGCGGCCTTGTCATCGTAGCCTTCATTATCGAGTTCGAAGTCTGGCGTGTGGGCATGGATGAGATCCATCGCATCCTGAATGACGGTCAGAGTCTTGAGACCGAGGAAGTCCATCTTCAGCATCCCGACATCGGTGAGTGGGCTCATCGCATACTGGGTCACGACCTCGCCCTCTTTACCTCGCGTCAACGGAATGTGGTTCGACAGCTCGCTGTCACCGATCACGACGCCGGCCGCGTGGATACCGGTTCCACGGGTAAGGCCCTCGAGGAACATCGAGGTTTTCCAGAGCTCATTCGAAGTGGGATTGACTTCGAGCTCCTGCTTGAGATCGGGATTTTTCTTCTTCGCATCCGCGAGCGTAATATTCAGCTCGTTGGGAATCATCTTCGCGAGGCGATCCCCTTCGGTGAAGTTCAAGCCCATGACGCGGGCCACGTCGCGAACCACACTTTTCGCTCCGAGGGTGCCGAAGGTGATGATGTGAGAAACGGCTTTCTCTCCGTATTTCTGGCGCACGTATTCGATGACTTCGGGACGACGCGTCTGGCAGAAGTCGATATCAATATCAGGAGGAGAGACACGTTCCGGATTGAGAAATCGCTCAAAGATCAGACCAAATCGGATCGGACAGATGTCGGTAATTTCCAGCACATAGGCAACGATCGAACCCGCCGCCGAACCACGACCCGGACCTACGGGAACACCGTTATCTTTCGCCCATTTCACGAAGTCCCAGGTAATCAGGAAGTAGGAGACGAAGCCCATTTTTTCCATGACCCCGATCTCGTAGTCGAGACGCTGACGTAGCTCTGGATCGGTGTCGGCGCGTTCGCCGTAGCGTTGCTTGAGTCCATCGAAGCAGACCTTGCGAAAGTATGCTTCGCGTGGGCTGCCGTCGGGAGAATCAAACTGCGGATACTTCTCCGAACTGGTTGCGTCGAGGTGAATCTCGACGTCGCACATCTGGGCGATGTGATAGGTATTAGCAATCGCTTCGGGCAAGTCCTTGAAGAGCTTGCGCATCTCGTTCGAGGTTTTGAAATAGACCTCGGGCGAGTATTTCATCCGGTTCTCATCCATGAGGAGAGAACCCGTCCCGATGCAGATCATAACATCGTGGGCATCGTGATCGGCGCGATTTAAAAAGTGCACGTCATTCGCTGCGACGAGTCCGAGATCGAACTCCTTTCCGAACTCCACCATCTGCCTCGTGCACAGCGCCTGCTCGGAAAAACCGTGGTCGTGAACTTCCAGAAAAAATCTCTCCCGCCCGAAGATATCAACGAAGTCCCCGATACTCTTGCGGGCGTTAGTGAGATCGTCGTTCTGGATGAACTGGTTAACCTCGCCATTGATGCAGCCGCTCAGGCAGATGAGGCCTTCCGAGTATTCGGCGAGCGTCTCCTTATCGATCCGCGGCTTGTAATACATTCCCTCGAGATGAGCGATTGAAGTCAGCTTCATCAGGTTCGCGTATCCCTGATTTGTTGCCGCAAGCAGCGTGATGTGAGAATTGCGGCGCCTTTTCTGCTTTCCACCCACCGTGACCGGCTCGGCTTTTTTGTCGGTCAGCTTGACTCCGGGAGGGGTTAGGTATGCTTCGCAGCCGATGATCGGTTTCACCGCAAAATCTTCGCCTCCCTGTGTCTTTTTTGCCGCCTGATAGAAATCAATCGCTCCGAAAATGTTGCCGTGATCCGTCATCGCAACCGCCGGCATCTTGCAGCGCTGGGCCTTCTTGATGAGGTCCTTTACCCGAACCGCCCCATCGAGAAGCGAGTGTTCGGTGTGCAGATGTAGATGGATAAACGGATCGGCAGGCATGGCAGTGCGGAGGGGAATGGTGCCCGGAATGGGCCACCCATGGGGGAACGCTCGGCCATCTTAATGAATGCCGGAAAGGAGGCAAGAAGATTGGGAAAAATGGATGCGATTTTGTGCAGATGGAGAGTCAGCGGTGTGGTGATGCCTCTGGAAAAATCCTGCTAATCCTTTCACTCCCTATTCAATCCATGCAGAATTTAAAGCTACTGAAATTTGGCGCGGATTTGATTGGCTCCGGGAAATTTTCCGGCAATTTCGGAAGCAACCCTCTCCTTGCACGCACTAGGGCTCGGCAGGGACGCCTTGCCCTGCCTGATTTATTCCTCCTCGAACCTCACCTCCACCACACCCGCGTAACAGGGAGCGATGATCGTCTCGCCATCTCGAATCAGCGCATTCGCCGCTGTCTTGATCTTGTGCTTCTTCAGCGTTTTGCCGTTTCCTTTGTCGATCACACAGATGAAATCATCCTCCCCGGTGAATCCGTAGTGGGTCACAATGTGCTTTTCGTAGGCAATGAAGTTCCCGTGCGCGATCCCCACGTCGCTGCGCCAGAGCTGCTTCTTTTCGGTCAGGGAAAAAGCGTGCAGCATTGCGTTGGCTTTCGTCCCCGTGTTGGCCTCTTCGATGGTGTAGTAGATGATTTCCGTCTCGGGATCGTAGTGGACACGCGAGATGTTGGGCTGGGAGTAGGCGTTCAATCGCAGAACTTCGTGACGATTTTGATCAATCACGACCACGACCTGCGTCTTGTAGTGGTCGAGTCCATAGTGAGCGTATAGAAAGGGTCCGTCATCGTAGACATCGGTACAGGAAAAGCGCTCTTCGCCGCCAATCTCGATCTCGGGTGGGACAAATCCCGGGAGCTCTCCATACCAGATATTGCCGGGCTTGAAAGACTGGAACACGGCGCCGCTGCGGTTCTTCTCCCCAGTCAGATCGGCCGAGGCATCGAAGCGAGTTTGCTCCAACGAAAAGCCAGTGCTCTTCGCGGGCGGAGCTTTCTCGATTGCTTCCTTCGAAATTTCGATCTCGACGGAGGTGTCGCCTGGAGTCTGGGCAAATATCGAAGAAACAGAGAAAGCAGACAGGGCGAAGAGGGCGAAAAATTTTGGCATGATTTCAGGCAAAGATTAGTGCAGAGTCGGTATATTAAATCGGCAACGACAGACAAGCGCAAGTCGGTTAGCGGAATCACTTGGGCTATCCGGAAAACAATGGGAGAAAACCGTTTCCGCCCTGCGGAAAAGCCCTGACAAACGCATCATTGGTTTCCACTACCGGAACGATCCGATCGCCCCGATTGTGAAATTTGACACGATCCGCGAGACGCTTCTCGAAGCGGGGGTGGTTTCGGGATCGCCTACGAGAGGAACTGGCTCGTTGATGGAGCAAATATCTGACTACGAGAAATCTCCTGTCGCGTAACTACCTCGGCGAGGTTTCGAAATTGGCTCCGCCGGAAAACAGCATGTATATTAACGGAACAGGAACTTCGACACCTTCCCAGCACTACTCACAGAGAGAGGTCTGGGAAGTGCTCCGGGAACATTCGATTCTCGATTCTCTGCTCCCTCGCTCGGGAAAAATTCTGGAGAAAGTCCTCCTCGGAAACAATGGCATCGATGGGCGTCATCTCGCCGTCGAACAGCTCGAAGAGGGTCTTATTGACGATCCGGATGTGTTGCATTCCCGATTTGCCACGGCAGCGCCGACCCTGGCATCGGATGCAGGAACGAAAGCTCTCGACGACGCAGGAATCGCAGCCGGTGAAATTGATGCCCTCGTCGTCAGCACATGCACCGGCTACCTCTGTCCCGGCCTTAGCAGCTATGTACTCGAGCGTCTCAACCTCGCGCCCGATACCTTTTGTCTCGATCTCGTGGGTCAGGGCTGTGGTGCCGCGCTACCCAATCTGCAGACGGCTGAGTCGCTTGTCCGTTCCGGAGGGGTGAAACACGTCCTCTGCATCTGCGTGGAAGTCTGCAGTGCCGCCTTCTATCTCGACGACGACCCCGGCGTCCTCATCAGTGCCTGCCTTTTTGGTGACGGCGCGGCCGCCGCAGTCGTTTCCCGGGACAAAACCGCCGAGGCCCGTTCGATTGAATGGGTTAACTCGACTACCCGCATGATCCCTGAAGATAGGGAATCGCTGCGCTTCCAGCATCGCGCTGGCCTGCTTCGCAATGTCCTTGCCCCCGAAGTCCCTGACATTGCAGCCAAACATGCGCGAGAGGTCTTTGATTCTGTCGCTCAAGTAACAGGCGTCGATGAATCGCAGATTGCCGGCTGGCTCTGGCATGCCGGAGGCAAAAATGTCCTCGAAAAACTGCAGTCAGCATTTTCTCTCACAAGTGACGATGTAGCAATCAGTGCATCGCTCCTGCGTCGCCTCGGCAATGTCAGCAGTCCCTTTGTGCTCTTCGCGCTGGACGAAGCACGAAAGCAGAATCTGACCGCCGGGTATTGGTGGATCGCCTCCTTCGGCGCAGGCTTTAGCAGTCACGGCGCCTTACTGAAAGCATCCTGACAAACACACCTCATTTTCGTGAATCGTTTCGTTCAACCCGAGATACTTGACGGACTTCCGGCAGACGACCCGGAAGCGAAGCAGTCACGACGCGATCTGGAGCGTCTCAATGGCATCATGGGAAATTCCCGTCTTCTCGCGAAGGGAATCGCATCCCTGCCCAAGCCACCCGAGAAGATCGTCGAGATCGGAGCCGGAAATGGGACGCTCCTCCTCAAGGCTCTTCGCACTCTTCCGCGACCGGAACAGGAATCCCAAATCACCTTTCTCGATCTGGTCGATCTCATCACGCTGGAAGTGAAGGAGGAATATGCCTCGCTCGGTTGGGCCGTCACCGTGAAGACGGGAGACGTCAGGGATACCCTCGATGAAAAAGCGGATCTTGTTCTCGCGAATCTGTTTCTCCACCATTTTACCGATCCAGATCTCGCCGAATTGCTTTCGCTGATTCGAAATCACACGAAACACTTTTTTTGCGTGGAACCGCGCCGCTCGCGCATCGCACTTCTCGCTGCGTCTCTCGTTCGCCTCGTGGGATGCAATCGTGTGACCCGACACGACGCCGTTGTCAGCGTCCGGGCCGGCTTTCGCGACGATGATCTATCCACGCTCTGGGACCAGGAGGAAAACTGGGACCTGCAGGAGGAGCTCTCCCCTCCGTTTTCTCATTTCTTTCTCGCCACGGAAAAGCCATGAAGCTGGAAGAGAAACAATCGGTTCATATTGTCGGGGGCGGACTCGCAGGACTTCTTCTCGGAATTCGCCTGCGGCAAAATGACGTGCCGACCCAGCTTTCCGAAGCTGGCTCCTACCCTCGGCATCGTGTCTGCGGGGAATTCATGAGCGGTGCCGGGGTCGACTTGCTTCGTCAGGCCGGGATGATCGATCCCTTTCTCGACCGAGGTGCCCGATGGGGGAAATCGGTCGCCTTTTTCTCTGAGAAAGATGTCCTCCAGCGTTTCGAGCTCCCCCGCCCCGCCCTATGTCTGTCGCGCTACGCGATGGATGATGCTCTCGCAGAAAAATTTCAAGACCTGAACGGAGACCTCGAAAGCAATGCCCGCATTCGAGAGTCGGAATGGGATCAGGAAGGAACAGTGTGTGCGGTCGGTCGCAGGAGACTCGCGATCGACGAAGGGTGGCGGTGGTATGGCCTGAAAATTCACACCCGGAATTTTGCGATCGAGTCAGATCTCGAGATGCATCTGCATCGGGACGCCTACATTGGCGCCTGCCGCATCGAAAATGACCGAGTCAATCTTTGCGGGCTCTTTCGCCGCCCGGCGGAAAATGCGGCCGGGGAAAAATCTTCGCCCATCGAACTTTTGCGGGGACTCCCCGGCTCGATCCTCTATGAAAAGACGGAGTCCACCGAATTCCTGACCAAAACACAATGCGCCGTCGCCGGACTCGATCTGCATCCCCGAAGTGCGACTGATGGTGGGACTTGCCGGCTCGGTGATGCGCTTACGATGATTCCCCCGCTGACCGGAAACGGAATGTCGATGGCCCTCGAATCAGCCTATGCCGCAGTCCAGCCTCTCGTGGAATATAGCGAAGGTAAGAAAGGCTGGAACGAAACCGTGAGGTTCATCGCCAACGATCTAAACAGCGATTTTTCGGAACGCCTCGCCTGGGCCAGACGAATCCAGCAAAGTCTCTTTTCGCCCATTGTCCGGCCCGTGCTGCTCTCGGTCGGAAAGTTGTTTCCACCGATCTGGTCTTTCGGCTTCGGCAAGACGCGATGAGGGGGAGCTATCTATGGTAAAAGGGCCCTCTGCCCTCTGCCCTCTACAAGCTCACCCCGTAGACCGTAGCCCGCTGGCGATGGCGCTGATGGAAAAAATCAGGCTTCTTGGCAACTCGGCTGATTCATCACCACTCGCGCGCCATTCCCGCAACAATTCCACCTGCTGCTGATGCAGCACGCGGAGAGGTTCTTCCCGGATCGTCAAGGTTTTGGCGTAGCGAGGGCGACGTTCTTCAATGGAACGGGGAAATAAATCCGCAAGTCGCTCCCGCAACAGGCTTTGTTCGCCTTCGATGCGCTCCATGAATTTTGCTCGCACATCCTCCTCTTTGACGAGACCGGCGTAGGCTCGCATCAGGTCTCGATTCGCGCTGAAAAGGTTGGTCTCCACCCCGGTGAAGACATAGCGGGCGAAAGTCGACTGCCTGATCGTCTCGGTGAGTTTCTGATATTCGTCCGGCTGCTCGGTGCGAATCGTTTCGAGAGCCGTTCCCGTTCCATACCAACCCGGAAGATAAAACCGCGCCTGCGTCCAGCTGAAGACCCAGGGAATCGCTCGCAAGTCGTCGAGACTGGCTCCCCCAGTCCGGCGCGACGGACGCGATCCCATCCGCGTCAGCTCCAGCGCATCGATTGGCGTTGCCTGGCGGTAAAAGGTCATGAAGCCTTCCTCCTCCAGCAACTCACGATAGGCCTGCTGGCTTGCTTCGGAGAGACGGGGAAAGAGATCGAGCCCGAAATCTTCATCCGCCTCTCCCAGCAGATGCTTCACCGTCGATCGGGTCACGCAGGCTTCGAGAGACTCAAGGTGATAGGAGGCGTTCGCGGGATACGCGTATTTCTTCGCGATCGTCTCACCTTGTTCCGTCATCCGGAAATCGCCGGACAAAGACCCATGAGGAAGCGCCCGCATGAACCAGTTCGTCGGACCAGCCCCCCGGCTGATCGTTCCCCCTCTGCCGTGGAAAAAGCGGAACCTAATCCCATGCTTTTCTCCCACCTCGGCGATCGCCTTCTGCCCGGATCGCAATCCCCACTGACTCGCGAGAATGCCACCATCCTTGTTGCTGTCACTGTATCCCAGCATGATCTGTTGGGTGGGTGTGTCAGGGTCTGTGGTGACCTCATGATTTCGTTTCGTTACCGGATGAGAAAGATACGTATCGACGATGCCGGCCGCATTATCGAGATCCTCCAGCGTTTCAAAGAGCGGCACAACCTGCAGCGCGCAAGTCGGACGACCGTCGACTTCCTCGGTCAGGCCGGCCTCGCGGGCAAAGAGATGGACCAGAAGCAGATCAGAAAGTTGCCGCGTCATGCTGACAATGAGCGATCCAAGCCCCGCTCCGCGCTCCCGGCGATGCTTTGCAAGGACGCGGTAGCAATCTCTTACCGCATCCGCCTCGGGACCAGCTGAATAATTCGGATGGAGGAAGGGTCGGGACGATTCCAACTCCTTTGAGAGAAAGGCCACTCGATCTTCCTCGGACCAGGAAGCGAATGAATCGCCATCCTCGACCCCGGCCTTCACGAGAATCTGTGAAAACGCCTTGTCGTGAAACTCGCTGTTCTGCCGCACATCGAGGTCGGCGAGGTGAAAGCCAAATGCCTCCAGCTTGTCCGAAATCGGATCGACAATTTTCTCGGCGAGACGATGCGCTCCAATTGCCTCGAGTGAGTCTTTCATCAGGGTGAGGTCAGAGGCGAGCTCCTCAACCGTGTGAGAATCATTCTGCTCGAGACGCGCACGCAGCAGGTAGCCGAAAGAACGCCACGGCTCGTCCGGATTACGGGAAAGAATGTAATCGCCCTCGCCGCCCAATTCGCGGGCAAGGTCCGAAAGACGACTCATCAGTGCATCCGAAGCGGGATGCGACGGTGCCGTCACCGTGAGCTGGTATGCCGCATTCGCGAGCTCCCTGCGATACAGCTTGATCGCCTGCCGCCTCAGTTCCGCGAGCGTATCCCTCGTTGTCTCCGACGTCACAAAAGGATGCCCATCACGATCACCCCCGATCCAGAGACCGAAACGTATCCTCGGACCTTCACCCACATTTTTCAATGTGTCAGAATCAAATCCCGTATCCTCCCAAGCTCGCTCGAGACGATCATCGATTTGCTCCAGCGTTTCGGGAAATACCTCCCGCAGGTAAAAGAGAACATTTCGCAATTCACGCTCCACCGTGGGGCGCTCTTCGTGGATTTCCCCCGTGTTCCAGAGAGCTTCCAACGCCGTCATGAACTCATCCCTCGCCCGGTTCTTTTGTCGCTTTGTCAGGCCGCAATCATTGAGATCGAGAAGGCGATCATAAAGCGCTCGGTGACGCTCCCTCACGCTGGGGCGTTTCGCCTCGGTTGGGTGCGCGGTGAAAACTGGCTCGACCCGGACAGACTGCATCGCCTTGGCGATGTCGAGCTCGGAATAGCCCTCCGACTTGAGGCGCTTCAGGCAGCGAGGCCACATCCCCTTTTCCGCCTCTGGCCCGAGGACCATTTCCCGCTCCCGACGCGCTTCGAGCGCGACCTGCTCTTCGACCATGTCGAGAAGCTGGAAAGCAATTGAATACACCTCCGCAATTTCCTCCGCCTCGGCGAGCGTTTCCGGATTCTCCCCCCGCTCGATCCATGGCAGCAAACTCGCGAGTCGATCCTTCCCCGCCGATACGAGAACATCACGAAGCGCGTTCATGACTTCGAGCAACTCCTGCTCCAGCGATTCCAAACCTTTCGCGACGAGCCTTTTGCTCTCTGACTGGTTCGATTTCGGATTCTTCAGTTCACTCATATTCAGCTAGTTCTCAAAAAAGGAATTTATCGTTCAATAACAGTCGAGCATTCCGCCTTCCAGCGAGGTCGAGGACCGCAGGAAACCCTTGCCATGATATCCATACGATCCCTAAGCTTTTCTGTCCTTTCAAAGGCATTCTCGGTCACGCGAAGCACAAATCAATCAAGCCATAACAAGGCGGTGCTACCAACGGCTAACGCCGTGGTAGACTGTTGACGTTAGCTCAACAATTGAATTCATGAAAAAAACTCTACCCATTTTCATGCCGTTGTTCGCTTGCATTGCCCTGCTCGCATTGCCGCTCTCTGCTCAAGAGCCAGGCGTTCCGGATTTCTCAAAAAGTATGCCGGATGTGAAGCTGGCGAAAAAGGAGACGCGCGAAGACCACGAGACCTTTCACCTCAAGACAACTCTCAGTTCTAAGGAGTTCTCCACCACGCTGAGCAAGTTTCTCGGACCGGAATGGGGCAAGCGAAAGCTCAACCGAGAGGAGATGATTCTAGCAGCCAACAAAGGCAGAACCTCAAATGCCGAGGTCAACCTTGCCGTATACGAGAATGCCAAAGTTTCCGGAGTCGATATTCGCGTCATCCATCTCAAGCATAAGGGGGAGAATGCTGGGTTTAGCGTCGAGATTGTCGTGATTCGGGAGGAGGACTAGCAACTCTCTCGGCACCGCTAGGAAGCAATCGCTACAGGGCGAACAAGGCGTGGCTACCAACGGGCTGCCCGCCGCAAGTCGAAAGTGTCATGACAGATAAACCATCATCCTTGAAATCGGAGCGCGTACCCAGGCAGCCTGTGGCAGCACTTTGACGTTCTGCTTACAAAAGCAGCACGAGATTTAATTGAGCCAATCTTCACATAGCGTATTAATAAACTCAATTAACAGGCGAAAGGGGCTTTAGAAAAAATGACGATGAAAAAGTCGGGAACGCCATATTGGGCGAGATTTCTCGGAGCCTTTGCCGGACTGATCATAGCGATTCTTGTCTTGGAGTTCGTCGGGTTTTCACCTAATCTCTGGATCGTGGCTGGCATCTACGCAGCAAGCGCCTGGGCGGGCCTAATGGTTGCCGGATTCCTCGCGTCTCGAAAGTAGCCATTTACCATCTCCGTTCATCCGCCGTAGACACTGAAACAAATCAAAATGAGGAATTTAGAGAAATTGCGTAACAAGATTGCACCCTGGCAGCCAGCGATATTTTGCGGGGCGTTAGCTGTGCTCACAACAATCGGGAATCTTTGGGGCGTTGCGGTTTCGGGCTCAGAAAGCGTCGCAACGGGGGCATTCATTCTGTTCATGCCGACGTGCTTCTATTTCGTTGGTGTATACCTCTCTGTATTGAGAAAAGAGAACGCTGAACTGCGGAAGCGACTGGACGCGATAGATCGACCAGAAAATAAAAACGCCGAACAAGGCGGTGGTGGACAAGCGGCTACTCGGTCCGAGTCGACATGACCCTTTTCAATTCAACAGCTACCCAGGTTTCGAAGTGGCGCTCTCAGTAGCCACTGCCACACCTTTGACGTTCGCTGAAAAATATGAAGCCGCACATCCTTACATATTTCCTAGTCATTGCGCTTGTATCAGTCGTTCGCGGAGATGAGACGAAGCTCAAAGACATCTTCGCCTTGGATAAGGTGGATCAGTTCGTTTTCGTAGACGAAGTTCCAGTTGGCGACGACTTCGGATACGAGAGCACGAAGTTGGTGGGCGATACTGAGGGAGCGTTGGCCAAGGCTCTAACAGAGGTGTCGCAGCACTCTTACACAACCAAGCCGAATTACCCCTTTATCGGAATTCTCGCACGAGTAATGCTTCTCAATAATGACGGTGATCCCATTTGCACGATGCAAGTGGTGAACTGGAATCGGACTGTGGTTTTCTATGGAGTAACCAAGAAAGAGGGGAAGATCCTGATTGATGATAGATACGCGATACTTGAGTCTGAAGCTCTCGCCCGTTGGGTTTACGATCAGGTTCGAACTAAGATCCCAGACGAGTTTAAGCGAATGCAAGAGATGTATGCGAGGAATGATCATAGCATTGAAACGTTGCTCTTTCCGAAACCAACCAACAGCGAACAAGGCGGCGCTGACCAACCCGCTACCGCCCTGGAGTCGAAGTCGGAGGGTAAAGAGAAACCTAAACCTGAAGTGGAGGGGCGCTCCCGGTAGCCTGTGGCAGCGCTCAACGTTCGACAAGAAACCCATGCAAAAGGAAGGACTACAGAAGCAAGCATTAAAGGCATGGGCGAAGGCTTCGGCCATTTGCGTCGTCGCCAGTCCAGCAATCTTCTGGGTATCGAGCTTATTTGAACCCCCGGACCCAGACCCAATAGGTTCTGCTTCTGCGCAGTTTGGTCTGTCTCTTGCTGTGGCTGGAATTGCTGCTCTCGTGCATTTTCTGGCGTTCCTTCTGATCGGATTACCCCTGTTCTTGCGCTTTTATTCCCGACCTCTATCCGCGCTATGGAGATGGTTTCCAGGCATCCTAACAGGAACACTGATAGGCTTCGTCACGGTTCCCTTGGTTCTATCGGTGCTTTATAGCCGCCCGGTGACGGACAATATGCTGCAGTCATCCTTGGCAGGTGGAGTTTATGGGGGCATCACAGCATTGGCGTGTCTCCTTAATAGACCAAGAGTCGAACAAGACGGTGGTGGACAACCGGCTACTCGCATCGTGTCGACATGACCCTGTTTGATCGGACACTAAACCCTGTTGCGACGCGGCGCTCCCGGTAGCGGGTGCCACACCTCGGACGTTCGGAAAATAAACAATGAGAAATGGAACAATAATCAGCTTGCTTGTATTCATGCTCGTGGTCGGGTGCGACCGAAACGAGGAAATCAAGGTCGAAAACGAGGCTCCTCAGGTTTTGCAACTGGAACTCAAGAAGGATAAGAAGGGGGCAGATGTCCTTGTTCTGGCCACAGAGGGGCTGCCTCAGCTTAATCAGGAGAGTAAAGGGTATAATCTCTACCTCTGCTGGGTTGACGAACCGGCTCCTCCAGGTGGGTATCCACACGAAAAGAGAATCGAACTGCGCGGAGGAGCCCAGGGAGAAGGCGCTGCCTTTACGGTAGGCCTGAACGCGCACCTTTTCGACCTAGGAACCAGCTATTACGGACGCGGGCGAGTTTGCGTAATTGCCGTTTCAGATGATGAGAGTTACATCTCGAATGTGGTACGAGTTCCTAACAAGCCGGATACAGGCGACGGCGGATAGCCGCTCCTGATCCGAGGCGTTGGCCATGACTTAACAAATGAAATGGATACGAATAACTCTGTGTGGCGCTGTGATGCTGTTGGGGATGCTGATCTGGCTGCAAGCGCAGTTTGCTGGCGCCCACTCGAGGATAACACTTGAACGTCACACTGAAGTCGTCGACAAGATCGAAGGTCAGCTGGCAGACGGAATGACAGAGAAGGACCGCATCCACCTGCAAGGTCCCAGCGAC
>Ga0181566_10000232_pt1 | contig 40676 bp, 41 predicted proteins | sample 101ome_15_FD_133762 | JGI IMG/M metagenome (GOLD analysis project Ga0181566, IMG submission 133762) | Coastal salt marsh microbial communities from the Groves Creek Marsh, Skidaway Island, Georgia - 101402AT metaG (megahit assembly) | ecosystem: Environmental > Aquatic > Marine > Intertidal...
CAGCAGGTGCTGGAGCTCATTCTCGCATCCGGCGCCACCGCTATTTTTGAGGTCACGGATGCAGGCGTAGAGGGCATGAAGAAGATCCGCCCCTATGTCAGTCAGGACATCATCCACGGTCGCAAGGGTAAAGCCTCCAACACCGGGTTGCCCGTTGGCTCTGGCCGGTTTGGCGGCGCGATGGTTCCCCAAGGCATGGGTGGCTCCAGCCTGCGGCATGACCCGCACCGCTTTTTCATGGCCTATCTGATCGACATTGAAAGCGGTGAACAGCTTTATGAGGAAAAGGTTCGCGTGACCGCCAAAGAACGCGACAAGTTCCGCGTCTTTGCTGGCAAGGCATTCCGCAAGGCAGCCCGCGAAATCCTTGAACAGGGATTGCTCGCAGCAGGCAATTAAGGACAGTTGGGTATCATCATACAGCCATGACAAACGACACCACCTTGCCACGCGTTACTGTGGTGGTGCCCGCCTACAATGCATCCAGCTTCATTGCCGACTGCCTACAAAGCATCAAAGACCAGGACTATGAAAACCTGGAACTGATCGTCGTCGATGACGGGTCGACCGATGACAGTGCAGCCATTGCCACGACATTTGAGCCAGACCAACTGATTTGCCAGTCCAATGCCGGGGCCTGTGCCGCCCGTAATGCAGGCCTGGCAGCTGCAACCGGCAGCTATGTGAAGTTCCTTGATGCCGACGACCTCATGGCGCCGGGAGCCATTTCGGCACAGGTCGCCCTGCTGGAGGGGCTAAAAGAACGCGAAATTGGCTATGGCCATGGCGGCCGGTTTGGGCGCGGTGAGCCTGCCGATGAAGGCCGCAAGATTGCCCAGATCTTTGAGCCCTATCTTGCGGATGTGGTCGCCCGGATTATCAGGACAAGCTGGCCACTTTTTCCCATAGAAGCCGTGCGCGACATTGGCGGCTATGACGGTCGCTTGACAGCTGGTCAGGAAACAAACCTGCACTTCCGCCTGGCACTGGCCGGTTGGCGATTTATACCACAAGATGTCTGCACTTATTTTCGCCGCCTGCATGACGAGCCAGCCCGTATTTCCAACCGACAAAAGTCGCTTACCGACATTACCACTAATCTTGAAAACTGGTTGGAGCCCATCGCCGATGACGACAGTGGCGTGATGAAGGACATCCGTGCCAGCCGCTATGTATTCTTTGCCAGGTGGTGCCTGCAGCGTGGCCAGCGTACTGAAGCCAAAGCCCTGTTCGCCCTGGCCAGGCAGGCCGCGCCGCATGATCATTTGCGTCTACAGACCAAAAACTACCGGCTTCTATACAAGGTTCTGGGTCCGATGCTGGCGGAGAAGCTGATCATGACGATCCAGGGGGTCAGGGAGTAACCCTTACAGGCTGAAATTTGCCCGCGCCTGCGCCACCCGATCTCGGATGATACAACCTTCCGCGTGGTCGTTCACCAGCCCCATAGCCTGCATGAAGGCATAAGCTGTTGTAGGCCCGACAAATTTCCAACCCCGCTTTTTCAGGTCCTTGGAAAGGGCGATTGACTCGGGTGAGGTTGACTGACTCTGTGGTTCAGCATCCGCACTGCCCGGCTCATATTGCCAGACATATTTGGCCAGCGAGCCTTCATCGGCCAACAGTTCCCGCGCACGCCTGGCGTTGTTGATGACCGCCTCAATCTTGCCCCGGTGACGCACAATGCCAGCGTTCTGCAACAGGCGCTCCACATCTGCCTCGCCGAATTTGGCAATCTCGTTGAAGTCAAAATGATGGAAGGCTTCCCGGAAATTCTCGCGCTTCACCAAGATGGTCCGCCAACTCAGGCCGGACTGAAAGCCCTCCAGACAGATTTTTTCGAACAGGCGAAATTCATCCCCTTCGGGAAAGCCCCATTCGATGTCGTGATAGTCGGGAAACTCCGGCGCTGCAGCTGCCCATGTACAGCGCATCAGCCCGTCGTCACCCTTTGTCAGCTTGCTCATTATCCTGCCCTCGCCTGTTGCTAGTCGATCATCATATTAATCACGGTCGATCTACAATGCCCTTCTTTATATAGGTCCGCTGCCTGCAAGCGACCGCGCCATGCCTTCAGCATCATCTGCGCGCAGACATCACTGGCCGTCGCAATATAGGTGTTGATCGGAAAATAGGGTTGGCTGATCGCCTCACCCGCCGCCATGTAGCTACCCGGCAGGGATCACCATCTGCGTCTGTGTAACACTGGCGGCCAGTTTGCCGTCTTCGCGCGTAATCTCTGTCCGCCACACCTGGGTGCGGCTGCCTTGGTGTACACGATAGGTTTTGCCATAGAGCTTTCCCCCACCGGCGCCCCGCACAGAAAATTGGTCTTTGATTCCATGGTCACCGTCCGGGCATCACGCGGCATGTTCACCACGGTAGAGACCGCCCCCATGGTGTCGGCAAAGGTCATCATGGCCCCGCCATGGCAGGTTTCGTGCGGGGTACACATATCGTCGCGCACCAGCATTTCAGCTTCCAGGCTGTCCTGCGAAACGCTGGTGTAATGAATGCCCAACAGCACGACAAAAGGCGGCCTGCCGTCGTTCAACTGTTCCGGTGTCAGCGCTGTTGTCATGATAGCCCTCCCCTTTTGTTCAACAGTTTAACGTGGTTGCACCCGATTGGAAGCACAGTCACAATCGCCACGCATTAAGGGAGAATGATGTGACGACCTTGCCATCACTTGCCAAGAAGGGGCTCGACACCCTGATGGTCTGGCGTTTTGAACAATTCCACCGTCGAGAGGCGACCCGTCGCCTGAAAGCCCTGGAAAATCAGCATGGCAAGACAGACCCCAGCCTCATCCGCCAGTGCCATGACTATGCCACCGATGTGCTGGGCTGGAAGGGCTACGCCCCCTGGTTGGTGACTTACACAGCCGCTGCGGGCACCTTTCGCGAAGGCTGGATACCCGACAATTATTTCGGCCGCATCGTGCTGCCCCATATCAATGGTAACTTTGGGTATGCCTTAGGCAGCCGCGCCGGATTGAAACACCTTTTCAGGACCGAGGCCTTTCCCGATATCGGGGCCATTGCCAACGGACTGCTTTACGACCAGCAGGGAAAAGTGATGGACGAGCAGGCCTTTGAACACCAATTGTTCAACGGGCGGGACAGAGTCATCTTCAAGACAGATACCTCCTACAAAGGCATGGGAACACACGTGATCACGCGTGGCGACTTTGACCTACCCGTACTGCGCAAGGCGGGCAATGGCGTGATGCAATATTACATCGACCAACATGATTTCTTTGCACAGTACATCCCGACCTCTTGTGCAACCCTGCGGCTGAGCACCCTGATCGACAATGAAGGCCAATGTACCGTACGCGGGGCCTATATAAAGTTCGGCCGCATCGGAGAAACCTACGCCAATGCGGAAAGTCATGTCCGCGTCATGGTCGACCCAAAGACAGGGACACTGGGTGCAAAAGGCTATTTTGACGAATGGGACGATATGGACGGACACCCGGATTGCGACAAGCCAACAGCGGAACAGACCATTCCCCACTTTGCCGATTGCGTGGCGATGGTGACCGGCCTGCACCAGCGCTTCCCCTATGCCCGCTGGCTGGGCTGGGACGTCGTAGTCGACAGCAACGGTGAGGTGAAAATCATGGAGTGCAATGGCGGCCATTCAGAGGTCAAATCGACCGAAGCGCTGCAAGGCCCCGTCTTCACCGACATGGGCTGGGAAACATTATGGCGAGACGCATAACCTATGCCTCATGAGAGGGAATGATATGGCAGGCTTACCATCACTTGCCAAAAAAAGCCTCGATAGATTGCTCGCTTGGCGATACGAACAATTCCACCGCCGCGAGGCGGCGCTTCGCTTACGCACGATTGAACAGCAGAACGGCAAAACGGACCCCAAACTGATCCGCCAGTGCAAAGACTATGCTGCCGATGTCCTCGGCTGGCAGGGTTACGCCCCCTGGCTGGTGGCCTACACGGCCCTGGCAGGAGAATTTCGCGAGGGGTGGATCCCCGATAATTATTTCGGTCGCGTCGTGCTGCCCCACCTTAACGGGGCAAACAAGTTTGCCCTGACCAACCGGGTCGGCGCCAAGCACCTCTTTAAAACCGATGCCTTCCCAGATATTGGCGCGATCAGCAATGGGCTACTCTTTGACGGAGAGGGCAACATCGTTGACCCAGAAGCGTTCAAGAAACGGCTGTTTAACGGACATGACAAGGTCATCTTCAAACTGGACCTCTCCTATGGCAGCGAGGGTCGATACATCATGACACGCGACGCGTTGGACCTGCCGCTTCTACGCCAAAAGGGTAATGGTGTGTTCCAATATTACATCGACCAACACCCGTTTTTTGCGCAATACACCCCCGCTTCCTGCGCGACACTGCGGCTCAGTACGTTGATCGACAATGATGGTATGTGCCGTGTGCGGGCAGCCTGGGTAAAGTTTGAACGGGTGGAACCGTTCCATACGGGGCCAGATAGCCATATCCGCATCATGGTAGACCCAATGACAGGCACGCTGGGTGAACATGGCTATTTTGATAGTTGGAGAAAGGTCGATGGCTACCCCGATTGCGATCTGCCAACGAAGGGGCAGAACATTCCCCACTTTGCCGAATGCGTGGCCCTGGTAACAAGCCTGCACCTACGCGCGCCTTACGCGCGCTGGCTCGGGTGGGACGTCATTGTCGACAGCCAGGGTGAGGTGAAGATCATGGAGTGCAATGGTCGGCATCCCGATGGCAAACTCAACGATGTGCTACAGGGGCCCCTCTTCACCGACATGGGTTGGGAGAATTTGTGGCGGAAATGAAGGGCTATAATGGACCATAATTATGATCCATAAGTTGACAATTCTGCCGCAATAGGCCAAATATGGTCTATAAATATGGACCATAATTTGAGGATACAGCATGCGTGAAGTGCCCATTCATGAAGCCAAGGGGAAATTGTCTGGCCTGATCCGCGCCGCAGGACAAGGCGAGAAGGTTGTGCTGACAAAACACGGCAAGCCGGTAGCCGAGATAACGCCCATTAAAAAGGCACCAACGCGGGAAGAAAAACTCGCCGCTATCCGCAAGGCACAGAAAGCGTTTCGAGGCGCGTTCGACGGCGAAGACCCGTCCCGTGTTACTGATTATCTCTATAATGATGAAACGGGCCTGCCTGAATGATCACCGCCGATACCTCCGCCATTATCGCCGTTCTGCTGGGCGAAACCGGATACCAAAACATTGAGGAAACGCTCGCCTCTGGCGCGCTGCAAATGAGCGCAGGCACCTACGCCGAGCTTTTAATCGTCACCACAGGCAAGGGGTTGCGAACCCAATTGTCGGCGCTTCTCGCAGCACTCGACATCACATTTATACCTGTCGATGCCGAAATGGCGGAAGGAGCCGGAGACGCTTGCGAAAAGTGGGGCAAAGGTCGCCACCCTGCCTCGCTTAATTTCGGCGACTGCTTTGCCTATGCCCTTGCCAAAGCAACTGACACGCCGCTGCTGTTTGTAGGCAACGACTTCGCGCAGACGGATGTAAGGCGGGCGGTTTAAGTTTTGACTGCAACAATCAAACCCGTCGACCACGCCAAGTGGGTATACTGACAATCATGGCTAGTCTCAAAAAAGCCCAACAAGTCATCCACCCGTGGTTGATGATTTTCCGGCCAATTGTCCTGCGGCAACATATCATCACCAATATAGAAACCGCCCGGCGCCACCATGTTCCATGCAACATGGAAGTCCATATATTTTCCGGACATGGCGTCTGCGAAGATCAAATCAAACTTCATGCTTTGATTGTTCCGTAACCATTCGCCCGCGTCTCCAGCTACCAGCTGAAAGCGCTTGTCCTGTTCAAAGAACTGGCGTGCCACCCACTGGTATTTGTCATCAATTTCGATACTGGTCAGGCTGGACTTCCCGTCCATTCCCGATAGGAGCCAAGAGGTTGAAAGCCCTGTCCCGGTTCCAATCTCAAGAAACTTTCCAGCGGGCTTAGCTGTTACAAGGGTGCTCAAGAGTGAACCGGTTTGCCTGTCTGAAGGCATAGAAAAGCCAAGCCTCTTGGTTTCCCGTTCAATCATTTGCAATTGTTCAGGTAAATTTACTGAAACATCGTCATCCAACTGAATTTCTCCAAATTTTCTATAATATTAAACGACGATCAACTGCCGTTTGATCCAATCTACATCCCCCAAAACCCAGATATCTTTGATCCGACCATGTGCGAAGCTAAAGAAGGCAGCACCGGCCCAGAGCACTTCCCTTCCTGTTGCAGGCACACCAAGAAACTCCGCCTGATGAGTACCAAAAAATGTGAGCCGAGCAGCAACCTGCCCTTTGTCTTCCAAAAGAACGTCAATTTTACAGGTATAGTCGCCGAGGGCCCGATGGACACCTCGCATATAGCTGATGAAACCCTCGGGGCCACTGTGTTCATCACCCTACGAACCCCGAAACCTTAACTCAGGATGAAGTATCTCTTTAGCCAGCTTCTCGTCGGCATTATTCCAAACCTGATTATAAAACTGCTCGACGAGATTAGTGGGTTTCACCCTAGCCCCCTACTTCACCATCACATATTCAGTGATTTCCGGGGCGCTGGCGTTATAGGGGCCGAAGCGCGGGGCGATTTCAGCCACATGGGCGGTTTTGCCATGGGCGTCGACAGCCTCACGGCTGGCCCAGCGCTCCATGAACACATATTCGCCTTCGTTTTCTGTCTTGAAGCAGCCATAGAACACATTGCCCGGCTCGTTGGCGTGGGTGGCGTCGACCATTTCACGCATGATCGCCTCCCATTCGGCCTCGGTGCCTGGCTTGATGGTGCAGAAGGCGGTAACGCCGATATCCACATCGGCCCCACGGCCACCGAGAATACGCTCGTTGGTGCCGCCATAGACCATCTCGACGACATAGGCGTCGATGTCACCTTCGAGCATGTCGGGCACGGTCTTCATGCTTTCCGCCACATGTGCTGAGGCACGGTGCGCTTCAACCGCACCCATATTTTCATAGAGTTCCAGCGCGACGAACACATTCGGGTCGTTCTGGTCGCGATAGGTGTTGTAGAAGACGTTTTCCGGCTCTGCAGCCGCAACTTTCATGGCCATTTCAGCCGACTGGGCGGCAAAGGCCTCTGCCTGGCCGTCCTTGGTGCGAAGTTTTGCGATAATACCAATCATGATTGGTTCCCCCCTATTGAATTTGCCGCAGCATACATGGTTTGAGGCATGGGTTGGAAGGGTTTGAGGAATATATTGCGCAAAAGGACCCGTTCGTGCCGAGTGGACCTGAACATAGTGAAGGATTGTATCGCGGTATGAACGGGTTGATGCAGCGCAAGATTTAGGCCATGTGTTCGCACTTCGATACGATTTGACACTAAGGCGTCAAATCACTCGGCACGAACGGAGAGGACCTACCCCTCATCGCTTCAAACCACAATCGGATAAACCTGCATGTCAGGGTCGCCCTCAACACAGGCCATGAAGCGTTCGGCGACAGCCGCAACGTGGGGTGGGCCGGCCATGTGTTCATCAAGCGCTGCCTGGCTTGCCCAGCGTTCCATAAACACATATTTGCCAGGCTGGGATGACTTGAACAACCGGTAGAACAAGGCGCCCGGCTCGTTGGCATGAACCCCGGCCATCATGTCTGCACCGGCGGCTTCAAACGCTTCTTCCTGCCCGGGCTTGATGTCGAAATAGACAACGCAGCCCAACAGGTCGCTGCCTGCCGTGTTCTCCTGGCGGTCTTCGCGCACGCCCGATGTAGGGGTGATGATATCGACCTGCATGGCACTTTCCATGTCGCCGTCCAGCATGCCGGGGACGGTCTTCATGGTCTCGGCCACATGGTCAGAGGCCCCATGGGCGTCCACATCAGCTTGGCTGTGATACAACTCGAGTGCCACGAACAGGGTTGGGTCTTCGGTGCTGTAGAGGTCGTAGAACACGCAGCCCGGTTCCTTTTTGGCCACAGTCTTTGTGAGCGCAACTGCCTGGGCCTTGAAGGCTTCTGCTGCCTCTGGCTTGACGCGAATTTTGGCAATGATACCGATCATGGAATGCTTCTCCCCCCTTATTGGCGACAGCTTATCGGAAGTGCCACAAAATACCAGTGTGCGCGGCACAAAATGCCAGCGCAAGCACCACAAATTACAAGAGCGTGATTGCCTGTCGGGGCGCGTGCCCCTAGTATGGCGCCTCCACCGCGTGGCTGAAGGATTGAAGAATGAACGGTACGGAAATCAAGAAGGTACAGGACTATCTGCGCCGCCTGTTTAGCAATGACGATATTGAAATCGTTCGCCCCCGTACGACGCATAATTCCATTGAAATCCTGATCAATGGCGAATTCATTGGCACCATCTTCCGCGATGAAGATGAAGGCGAAGTGTCCTATGCGGTGAACATGTCGATCCTGCAGGAAGACCTCGACCTGGAATTTTAGACAATGGGGCTTGTAAACCCATAGGCTTCTTGCCGCTACCAAGCCGTTCCACTTCGATACAATTGCTGCGCAATCACTCAGTGAGAACGGCTCTTTCTTATTCCCGTTCACCCTGAGTGAATTCGAGTGTAACGAGAATTTGTATCGAAGGGTCGAACGCTACTTACAAAGCGGCCCTTTTAAAACACCCCGCGCAGGCCGAAGATGAATTCCTTGTTCCACCACTGTTTGCGGAATTCGCTATAGGCGACGTCGCTTGTAGCCACGTTGCCGGCGTAATAATCGCGCCAGCGCAATGTTGTTTCGTTGATCGAGCGGATATTCAGCCAAAGCGACACGCCACCAAACAGCTTTTTCTGCGCAAAGAAACGGAAGCCTGCGTGGCGAGAGGCTTCACCCGTCAGGTTGATAAAGGTGATACGGGTATTGGTATACCATTCAAAGTCCACCCAGTAAGACAGCCCAATGCTTGATATGTCATGCCGGAATGTGCCTTTGATCCGATGGTTCGGCTCGCCGGGCATATAGGTGCGCCCGCCCAGGAATGGCTCATTCATCCGAGTTTTCTGGAAGGTATAGGTAACGTCCAGCACTGCATTGTCGAGCCCGACAAAACCAAGGCGGTTGCTGGTGGTCAGCTCCAACCCAAATTTGCGGGCATCCCCAACATTACCAACACCCTGGCTAATATCGGTGACGGCAATCCAGGCGATAAAGTCGTCAAAACGTTCGTAGAAACCCTTGAGCGAGATCAGCCCCGCATCATCGGCCAGGCGATGTTCATAGGTGGCCTCGACCAACCAAGACTTTTCCGGCACCAGGTCCGGGTTGCCCGCATCCAGCCGGTCGTCGTCGTTCACGAAATTCGTCACGAAGTCTTCAAAGTCCAGCTGGCCAACGGTGCGTTCCAGCGAAACCCGCAACTGGCCCGACGGGCTGGCGGTATAGCGTAGCTCAACCCGCGGCTTGGCATAGAAGAAACTGCGGCTTTCACTCACCGTCGTGCCCTTCTGGCCGATATTGGAATATTCCATGTTCAGCGCCGTCTCGAGCGCGATGGTGGGGCTGACAGACCAGAAATGCGTTGCATACAGCTCGCCGCGTTTTTCCTTTACGCGAGAGTCCGGCGTGCCCAGGTCGACCGGCTGCAATTCGCCATCGACATTGGTGGCCAGCGCCACTGTTTTGTCGAGCGAATTGAAGGCAACCTCACCACCGACATCCAGATTGTGCCCTTCAGCCAGCGGCCACTGATAGCCAGCCCGGAAGATCAGTTCTTCCGCGACCTGGTCCGTCAGTTCAGAGGAGGTGTCATAGGGGTCTGCATCCACCGGCTCGAAAATATTGAACTCCAGTTCGTCGAAGCTCTTGCGCGTATAGATGAACCGCCCATTGGTTTTGCCCTTACCCCAGGGAATTTCGATATCGCCCCCGACTTCCATCTCAAAGCCGTCGCGCACGCTGTCGGTCACAATGGTGCCGATGAAGCTCTGCGCGCCAAGGGGGTCGATAGCAAACCGGTCGATGGTGCGCGGACTGCGGAAGCCCACTTCGGCAAAACGCACATTCAGATTGGCAAGGCCCGTCGTCTTGACCGGCATGGAAATCTTGCCGGTAAACTCAATCTCATCATTGTCATCGAACCGGCGGTCGAGACGATATTCATAAGGCACGCCCTGAGGGGTCGAGAGGGTATCTTCGCGCCACAGCACATTATTGGGGTTATAGGGGCGGAACTTCGCACTGGCCTGATAGGACACATTGCCAATGGTGTCGCTGTAAGAGACCATGCCATCGGCCTTCCAGATACCGCGCCCATCCGTCCAGGCATGGATCTGCCAGGAACCCGAGGCCTCGGCCCCTTCCTTGAGCACAACATTGAAGATGAGGCCTTCCGAGCGCACATCGAGCCCGGAAATGGGACCGCGGATCACCTCAATGCGGGCCACCTGCGACGCCTGGATACGGTCCAGCGCATCCCACACGGTGTTGGACTTGCCGGACATGCGCTTGCCGTTGATCAGCACCTGGTCGCCGCCGGAGCCGAAGCCACGTTTATCGTCAGTCTGCATGCCTTGGGTATCACGCGCGAGGTCACCAATGCCGGGCACCCAGCGCAGCATATCGCGGGCATTAATCGCGCTATATTGAGCGAAATATTCGGGCAGATATTGCGTCAGGGCGCCATCTTCCAGCTCCACCACGCCATTGGCTGGACGCTGGTCACCAGCATCGCCAGACGTCTGCGCATAGGCCGTCTGAATCGTGGCGGTACCAGCCACAAAGGCACTGACAAAAAGCGCAATCCATAATGCTGGCATACCAGACCGGCCTGCCACTGAATTCTCCACCGCCATGGGTGATGACCTCTCCACCAAAATAGCTGCCCCCCCGGGAGCAGCCGCCTGTTTCTTAACGGTTGGGACGATGCGCCTCAACCATTCTCAAACAGAAACATCACATTTAGGGTAAATTTGTGTCGTCAATAAGACAGATGACTTAGTGAAATCTCATTTTGTGGGAGTGTGTCAGCTTTCCATCAGCAGAATGGGCTTGATCACCTCGCCGGTAATAGCCGAGTCGTGCACTGCCTGGTTGATATCTGCAAAGTCGTAATACTTCACGAAGCGATCAAATGGCAGGCGGCCATCGCGGTACAACGTCGCCAGATAGGGGACAAAAGTCTGTGGAGCAGCGTCGCCCAGCACCACGCCTTTGATACCCCGGCCAAAGCCCATATGGTCCATGGAGAACGGAATTTCGATGCCTCCCGGCGTTGCACCAACCTGGGCCGCCCAGCCAGGCCGACCCAGACAGTCAACCGCCTGGCGCACCGCCACGGGCACGCCAGAGCATTCCACCGAAAAGTCTGCCCCGCGTTTGGTGATCTCAACCACACGGGCCACCACATCTTCTTTGGCGGCATCAATACAATGGGTCGCGCCCAGTTCTTCCGCCATCGCCAAACGAGCCGGCTTTGGGTCGACAGCAATAATCTGCGCACAGCCTGCCAGGCGCGCGCCCATAATGGCGGCCAACCCAACGGTACCGACGCCGAAAACAACGATAGAAGAGCCCGCAGGCGGCTTCATGGCATTGACCACTGTGCCCAGCCCTGTCGTCAGCCCACAGCCCAGCGGGCCCATCAGCTCCAGTGGCAGGTCTTTGTCGATGCGGATAACAGAACGCGATGCAGCCAATGAATAGGTCGCAAAGGATGACTGGCCGTTAAAACGCCCCAGCAACTCCACCCCGTTTTGCTTTAAGGGTGATGAGCCATCGAGCCGCGCACCAGAAAGATTGCGCTCTACAAAGTCGTCGCAATAGGTTGGCAGGCCTTCATGACAGTGACGGCAGTGGCCGCAACTGTCGCCCGACAGCACCACATGATCCCCGACTGAGACGTGGTTTACGGCCGAACCGACAGCCTCGACAATTCCAGAGCCTTCATGCCCCAACACTTGCGGCAGGGGTAATTTGACATCCTGGTTTCGGATCGCCACATCCGTATGGCAGATGCCGCTGGCAACAATGCGCACCAAAACTTCGTCTGCCCGTGGTTCGTCGACATCGACCGGCTCCAAGACAAAATCCGCGCCTGCTTCGCGCGCCACCGCTGCTGTTGCCTGAACCATGATTCCCCCCAATCTTTTGCATTCACTTGTGCTGGTAAGATGGCCGCAAAGACCGTATCGTGTCATGCAAATTCTTTGGAGAGGAGTTACCACCATGACACGGATCCAGAAACTGGACCCATCTGAATGGGATGATGAACTGCGCGAAATTAACCGCGTGGACGAAGCCACTGAACTTGAATTAGGCCTGATGCGCATTTTTGCCCACAAGCCCCAGACCGCCAAAGGGCTGGCCGCTTTCGGCGGCAGCCTGAAGATGAGCCGCGAGCTGCCCGAACGACTGGTTGAACTGGTACGCCTGCGGGTCGCCTTCCACAACCAGTGCCGCAGCTGCATGGCCATTCGCTATACCGACGCATTGAATGACGGTGTCACGGAAGACCTCGTCTGTTCGCTTGAAAAACCGATGGAAGCCGAGAACCTGACAGAGGCAGAAAAGATCGCCATTGAATATGGTGAACGCTTCGCCACCAACCATCTATCGATCGATGAAGAGTTCTACGACCGTCTGCGCGAACACTTTAGCGAAGCACAGATTGTCGAACTGGGCATGACCGTTGCCTTTTTCGTTGGCTTTGGTCGCCTGGCCGCCACCTGGGACATGACGGAAGAACTGCCCGAGAAGTTCCAGGACAAGAGCGCTCCCATTGCGCCCTGGAACGAAGACTCCATCGTCGTTCGTTAGGATTCAGGCCGGGAAATCGGCCAATTCGATGCAAATTTGAAAAAACCTACCTGATCAGGTAGGTCAAATTTGCCAATTCGACCTTCATTATAAAACCTGGCCCTGACTGCAGCGGGCCAGGTTTTTTTGGGGGGTTAAAGCGTGATGATTAGACACGCCGAGACGACAGATATTTTACCAGTCAATGCCATTTGTTCGGCAATTCCTGAGGCTGTTATGGCAATCGATTCCGAGGGCCAGCTGGTAGCAGCGAACAGCCTTTTTTGCTCCCTGCTGGGGATGGAAGAACATAAGCTGCCCTTGGGCCAACGCTTGCTGGACCATTGGCCCTGCCAGGTGGAAGATCGCCCGGCACTCGCCAGCTTTCTTCGCACCAGGGCGGGCGCTTTGGAAATGACCATAAACCGGCCTAGCGGCCAGGACATGATGGTACGCCTGTCCCACCGCATTATCCGCGAGGCTGACGCCTTCCCCGAGCTGCGTTTTTTCTCCGTCATGGAAAGCGCCACCCATGAAGATGTGCTTGAAGCCCTGCGATATAGCGAAGAACGCTTTAAGGCCGTGACTGAGGCCGTATCCGATCATGTGCTGGAACTGGATGAATCAGGCAACATTACGTTTTCTTCTGTAACCGAGAACATGGCCAAAAGCCTGCCTTTTTCCCTGTCCGCCGGCTGTAATTATTTCAGCCAGATCAAGGAATTCAGTCAGCGTCCCGACACACAAATCGCCTGGGATGAAGATTGCAGCCTGTTTCGGGCCCATGAACCCTTTGCCAACCTGCGCAGCGAAATTACCGAGGCCAATGGCCGCACCCATATCTGGCTGCGCAGCGGCACGCCGCGCTTTGACAGTGACTGTGAATTTCGGGGTTACAGCCTTGTGCTGCGCGACATATCCAACAGCCCTGAACGGGAAAGAGAGCTCGTCCGCAGCGAAATGCGGCTCAAGGGCATTGTAGAGAATGCTGCCGTTGGCATCATCACCGTCGATGAGATGGCCAATATTGAAAGCTATAATGCAGAAGCGGAACGGATTTTCGGGTTCCGCGCCAATGAAGTGATGGGATGCAACCTTGCCATCCTGATGCCGTATGAAGACCGGCAGGACACCCTGGCCGGCTTCCACCAATATCTGATGACGGGTGAAAATGATTTCGTCGGCAGCCGTCCCAGCCCCCGACGGGGCATGCGCAAAGACGGCTCTATCTTCCCGATGGAACTAACTATTGCCGAACTGGTCGTAGACGGCAGGCGCATTATCATCGGCAGTTTTCGGGATGTAACGGAGACACAACAGGCTGAAGAACAACTTCAGCAGGCCCAGAAAATGGATGCCGTGGGCCAGATGACCGGCGGCATTGCACACGACTTCAACAATTTGCTGGGCACTGTATCGCTTTATCTGGAACTGCTTGAGCTTGCCAAAACGCAGCCAGACCCTCAGACGACGGAAACGCTGACCGCAATCCGCGATGTTGTCGACCGGGGGGCTTCCCTGACCAAACGGCTGTTGACCTTTTCCCGGCAGGAAACCATGCAACGCCAGCCCGTTGCAGTTGGTAGTCTGGTCGAAGACATGCGACTGTTGATGGACCGAACCCTGCCAGCATCCATCAATATCAGCACGTTCATCGACCCCCAGCTTTGGGACGCAGATACAGACACGCACCAGCTGGAAAATGCCTTGCTAAACCTCGCGCTCAACGCCCGGGACGCGATGAATGATTCCGGCTCTTTGTCCTTTAAGGCTTTCAACCTGCATTACGCGCAAACGTCGGAAGACCTCCCGCCAGGGGATTATGTCGTACTCCGCGTGAACGACGATGGCCCCGGCATGGATGATGAAACACGCAAGCGGGTACTTGAACCTTTCTTCACCACAAAGCCGGTAAGCCAGGGTACCGGACTTGGACTTTCCATGGTTTACGGTTTTGTGCGCCAGAATGGCGGCCAATTGATTATCGATACGACTGTTGGTGAGGGTACAAGCATCAGCCTGATCTTGCCGCGCGCGCGACCGCAAGTGAAACAAGCAGCGCCGCAATTAAAAACCGACCGGGCGGCTTCCCTAAAAGGCCTGAACGTCTTGTTGGTTGAAGATGATAAAGCGACGCAGTCTGTTCTGACCACCGTATTGCAGGATGAAGGCTGCACGGTCGAAGCATTGTCAGGTGGCCCGTCAGCACTGGCCTATCTACATCAAACCCCTGGCACCCCCGATGTGCTGTTGTGCGACCTGGTATTACCGGGCGGCACCAACGGATTGGACCTGGCCAGAAAACTCGAGGCCGTTGCACCCGACTGCGCGATCATCTTCATATCGGGCTACCTCGACGATGAATTGAAGGAATGGCGTGATGAACTGCACGACAGCTATTTTCTGAATAAGCCTTTCGGTCGCCAGGAACTTCGGGAAACCGTGACCAAGGCGCTGGCAGCCAAGGCCGCACCAACAGCAGCATAAGCCCCTGGGTAGACGGCACAGCCAACTGCACATTGAAGATTAAACATTTGTTTATTTTTGGTGTACCTTCCTGGCGATTTGTGAAACATCACGGGTCGTTCCGGGGAGCATCTTTAAGAATGAATAATCATATATGTACAAAGCCTCTGGCCGAGGGGCAGCCACTACGCGACAGGCACGGCAAACCACTGAGCCCTCACCTTCAGGCCGCACTGGAAGATGGCAAGCATCCGCTCAAGATCTGGCGCCGGGAACGTGGCTGGTCGATGGGCCAATTGGGCCGTATGGCGAATGTGACCACGGAAACCATTTTCCACATTGAATAATTCAGTGTCGGCCCGGAAGAGGACGTCTTGCATCGACTTGCTGAGGTGCTGAATGTCTGCCCGGACCTGATTACATCCGCCGACTGACATCAGATCGACCTGCAACCCCCGTTCCATATCTGCCGGGGAGCCACGATAAACGAGAGACCCCCGGCAAGAGCTTGCCGGGGGTCAGGGATTCGGGTTTTCAAATCAGCGCCAGGCATCAGAAGGCACGATAGATGCCCAACACCACTACGCGAAAACCCGGATGAAAATTATGCCCAGCCCTCCAACTGGTCGACAGCATGGAAGACGCCGGCATCAACGGTGATGTCATCTTCGGTCAGCACTGCGTCCCAAACTGTAATGGTGCCAAGGGCATCGCCATCATGGGCGCCACCATTGCCGCCCTGGTCGGAGAAGATAGAGATGACCGTGTAGTCGACTTCTTCGTCGTCATCGAATGTCGAGTCAAAATGCTCGATCTCGATCCGCGCTGTGTGGCCTTCAATAACGATCTGATCACCTTCGTCGGCGTTGAAGTCATAGACAATGTCATCGCCAATGCCTTCAACCCAGTGGTCATGAACATTGTCGTTTTCACCGGCAACACCATTGCCCGTCCAATCTACATTGCCTTCATCATCGGTATGCTTGTCGATGATTTCCTGCTTGGCATTCAGCAATGGCTTGAACAGGAAGGTATCAGCGCCATCACCACCAATCAGCGTGTCATTGGCATAGTCGTCGGTTTCGTAAGGATAGACCCGGTCACCGCCCTGTGCGGGGATGGGCTCGCCACCGTCACCATAGGCAACCAGCGTGTCGTCGCCCTGATAACCATAGAGCACCTGGCCACCGCGACCGTCGGCAATTTCGTTATTGCCGGCGTCACCATAGACAGGCACCAGACCTTCAAACGTGTCTTCGCCATAGAAGACCATCCGATCAACAGCGATGTCATCTTCTGTGACTTCGTCACCATAGACCTTGACGGTGCCCAATGCGTCGCCATCATGGGCACCACCATTGCCCCCCTGGTTACTTGTCAGGGTAATCAGTGAATAGTCGCGCTCACCGTCTTCATCTTCATCGACCTGGGTGACGTCAATATCAACCGTATGACCTTCAATCACGATGCTGTCGCGCCGTGCGTCATAGTCCGTGATAATGTCATCACCAATGGCATCGACCCAATGGTCGTAGGCATTACCATTTTCACCGGCCACGCCCTGCCAGTCTACCCGGCCTGTATTGGCATCGGTGTGCTTGGCAATGATTTCATCTTTGGCGTCAATGTTCAGTTGGAACATGAAGGTGTCACGGCCCTGCCCGCCCGTCAGGATGTCATTGGCGTCCTCAAAAGGCTCGCCTTCCTTGACCTGGGCTGCATCTGTTTCCTGTGCGATGATCGGCTCACCGGCATCGGCAAAACTGACCAGCACGTCATTCTGGCGCCCGCCATTCAGCACATCATTGCCGCGGCCATTGCCCAGTGTATCCCGGCCATGACCACCATTGACGGTGTCATCGCCTTCGCCGTCGAGCAGGCCGTCATGGCCACCGCCACCTTCAATGACGTCGTTGCCATCGCGCCCGGCCACCATATCACGGCCCCAGGCACCATTCAGGGTGTCGTCACCGGCACCACCGTCAACAGCATCATTGTGACCGCCGCCGGTTATATTGTCGTTGCCGTCACCGCCGAGCAGCACGTCACCATGGCCGCCACCGGTGATGGTGTCATCGCCGCCCTGGCCCAGCACATAGTCACGATGGCCACCACCATGAGCAGTGTCATTCCCTTCACCACCAATAATCAGGTCACGGCCATTGCCGCCATGCAACCAATTGCTGCCTGACTCATCAATCAGGTAGTCTTCGCCGTTGCCACCTTTGAGTTGGTCATTGCCTTCCCCACCGATGAGAACATCGTTGCCGTCACCGCCGTTGAGGTTGTCATTGCCTTCGTCGCCAAAGAGCGTGTCGTCGCCGTCTCCGCCCTTAAGCAGATCGTTGCCTTCTTCGCCTTTCATCAGGTCGTCACCAGCACCGCCATACATGCGATCATTGCCGGCACCACCGACCATGATGTCGTCACCGTCTCCGCCAATCAGTCGATCATTACCTTCACCACCAGATAGGCGATCATTCCCAGCGCCACCATCGAGGCGGTCATTCCCTTCACCGCCAGAAAGCGCGTCGTCACCGTCGCCGCCATTCAGACGGTCATTCCCGGCGTCACCAGACATGATGTCAGCCCCATCGCCGCCTTGCATGCGGTCGTTGCCGTCACCCCCGAACAACAGGTCATCACCTTCATTACCGAACAGTTTGTCTCTGCCCGCACCACCAAAGACGTAGTCGTTGCCTTCACCGGCCACGACAAGATCATTGCCGTCGCCCGCATCTATTTCGTCGTCTCCGGCCAGAGCGTAAATCTGATCATTACCTCCAAGTCCAAGGATAAGATCAGCCAGAACCGTACCGATAAGGGCATGTTCATTCTTATCGCTACGCTCCGTTCCGATGATCTCCTCACCAATACTTTCAACCATGTGTCGTCTCCTATACAGCAAAGGTGATTCTCGCGCCCTCTAAATAAATTTATATATTATGTATTGGTTAAGTAAATATTTTTAATTATAAGTATATTAGATACATTTTATTATATTTATTACTTTATATTTATTCTCTAAACGCTCTCTCAATCTGGTCAGTTACAGGCTGCATCAGGTAGGACAGCAGGCTTCTTTCCCCTGTTTTCACAAAGACCTCCACCGGCATACCGGGCACCAGTTCCACCCCCTGCAATTGGGCAAGGTCTTCGCCCTCCAGCTCAATGCGCACATCGAACCAGGCATCACTGGTCTGGCCATCCACGCTCAAATCCGCCCCCACCAATAGCACCGTGCCGGAGACATCCGGGGTGGTTCGCATATTCAGGGCCGGGAAACGAATACGGGCTTTCTGCCCACGGTGAACCTGATCGACATCTGTTGGGCGTACCCGGCCTTCCACCACCAGCGTGTCGTTGGTGGGAACAATCGTCATGAGCACCTCGCCGGCGGCGATCACCCCGCCAATGGTGTGCACCGCCAATTCATGCACGACGCCAGACTGGGGGGCGCGAATTTCCAGCCGGTCGAGACTGTCTTGGGCGGCAATACGTTTTTCTTCGAGCTGCACCTGCTGGGCCTGCATATCACGCCATTCTTCCAGCGCCTTTTTGCGGGCAGCCGTCTCCAACTGTGCCAACGCCAGCTCGGATTCAGATAACCTGCCTTGCACGTCAGACTCAAAGGCCGAAACAGTCGCAATCTCGCCTTCCAACCTGGCTATGCCTCGCTTGCCCTGATTAATCCGGTTGAGAGAGATGACACCCTTCTCAAAAAGCTTGTTGAGCCCGGCCTGTTCTTCCTTCAACAAGGCTAGCTCTCGCCCGGCAGCCTTGTTGCGCGCTCGATAGTTTGAAAGCTCTTTACGGTAGGCGGCACCACGCTCCTTCAGCTGCTGGTCTTCCTCTGCCAGCATGGACTGGTGAGTCACAAATAATTGCTGTTCTGCCGCAAGGATAGCGGCCACTTCAGGTTCCTCGCGACGCGCTACCAATTCTGAGGGAAATATCAGGGCGGTATTGCCATGAGCTATGGCCTGCAGGCGGGCAGACCGCGCCTGTAGTTCCGTCAACTGCTTGGTGACAATCGCCAGATTCGCTGTTGTCGAGGCGCCGTCCAGCACCATCAGCAGGTCCCCGGCCTCAACGGCCTGGCCTTCCCGAATAGCGATATTGCCAACAATGCCGCCTTCGCGGTGCTGCACCAGCTTAGGATTGCTTTCCACCACCAGTCGCCCCGGCGCGATCACCGCACTGGCAATCTGGGCAAAGCCACCCCAACCGCCGATCAATAACAAGAGCACCAGCGCCAGACAAAGCCCGACCCGCTCCCAACGACGCAGGCTCAAATCATCTGCCAGCGATCTGCTGTCCGTGCTCATGACGCCACCTGCCCGGCTTCTTGTGATAGATTCGTTTCATTTGTGACATCAGGCGCCGGTGCAATGACCCGTCGCAACACTTCGTCTCGTGGTCCAAAGGCCTGCATCCGGCCTTCTGACAGCATCAGCGTCATGTCGGTGGCGGCAACCACGCTGGGCCGATGGGCCATCACCACAACAATGGAGCCAGCCTCACGGGCAGCACGAATAGCGCGCACCAGCGCCGCCTCGCCCTTGCCGTCCAAATTGGCATTGGGTTCATCAAGAATGATCAGGAAAGGCATACTATAAAACGCCCGTGCCAAGCCGATGCCTTGCCGCTGGCCACCAGACAGATTGGCCCCGCCTTCTGCCAACAAAGTATTATAGCCTTCTGGCAGGCGGACAATCTGGTCGTGGATGCCAGCCAATTGAGCAGCCGCGACAATTTCCGCATCAGAGGCATCATTAGAGAAGCGCGCGATATTGTCGGCAATCGTGCCGCTAAAAAGCTGGATGTCCTGAGGAAGGTAGCCGATGTGCCGGCCCCTGGCTCCGGCTTGCCACTGGTCTAGTGTTGCCCCATCGAGCCTGATCGACCCGATATTTGGTTCCCAGATGCCTGCCAGAGCACGCGCCAGCGAGGATTTACCTGCAGCGCTTGGGCCTACAACACTCAGTCCTTGTCCTGTTTCTAAAGAAAAGGCCACTTGCCGCAACGTCGGTTTTTCTGCCCCTGGTGGGATCAACGTGATCTTTTCAACGCTGAGGCGTGCCTGAGGGGCTGGCAGTTGCGTGTTGGCATGGGCCGCCTCACCAGCCAGAACCGCATTGAGCCGACGGGTCGCAGCCCGCATCTCCAACAACCCCCGCCAATGGGCCGCCGCACTTTCTACCGGCGCCAGCGCCCGTGCCCCTATAATGGAGGCCGCAATCATGGCGCCCGCTGTCATGCTGGCATCAATGACCAACCAAGCACCCACGCCCAGCAGCAAGACCTGGACCACCAGCCGCACTGCCTTCAATCCTGCACCAACCGCCCCTGCCCCATCATCACCGGGCAACTGGAACCGCAACGCCTCATCACTGGCCGAACGCCAGCGCGCCGCCATGGCCTGAGACATATCCATCGCCTGCAAGGCGTCATGATTGGCGACACTTGTTCGGGCAACCTGTCGGGCTGACTGAGCCGGGCCGAACACACCCTCAGATGCGCACGCGGCAATGATTTGGTTCAAGCCGGCCAGTGCCAGAATGACCACCCCGCCAAGGGTCGCAATGATCCCCAACAGGGGGTGCAGCAAATAAATGATAAAAAGGAAAACCGGCATCCAGGGCAGATCCAACAAGGCCACCGGCCCGGGCCCGGCCATAAATTGCCGCCAACTGGCCAGATCGTTAAGCGGCTGGTCTGTCACCAATTCGCTGTCGCGATGCATCGTTCGCTCAAACACCGGCCCAGCAAGGCGGCGATACAGCACCATGCTGAGGCGCACCAATACACGCTGGCGCACCAAATCAAACAGCGCAAAGAAGCCTATAAGCACAAAGGCAAGGGCGGCTAATGCCATCAGGGTCGGGATTGAATGGCTGGTCAGCACCCGATCATAGATCTGCAGCATGAACATGGGTGAGGTCAGCAACAACACATTCGCCAGCGCGCTGAACAGCACAACTGAAAAAAACGAACGCCGCGCCAACGGCCATAGGCCGCCAGGAATCCAGGCGTGATGCCACGTCTTTCGTGCCGACTTGGCGGCATTCTGCCGCTGCTGTGGAAGTGTCCTTCGAGTTGACCGCATCGAATCGTCCACTTATTGCCCAGGACCAATGCTAACCACTTGTAAATAATTATCAAATTTACGAATTATGGAAAAAACTGTTTCAAATTATCAGCGGTCGAATAGGCTGTCTTGTGCGCTGGGCAAGCACTATAGTGCACCTGTTTATAGGGAGTTATTGATGAAGGTCGTTCACATCGCAACCAGCCTGATGGAAGGCGGCATGCAGACAGTTCTGCAGCGCCTGGTGGTTGGCGATACCGCTGATGAACATGTTGTTATCTCATTGCTGGATGAAGGCGCATTCGGCCCCCGGCTACGGGCCGATGTCATAGAAGTGCATGCGCTGGATATGCCGCGCGGTCGCCTGACGCTTTCCGGGTTGCGCAAGCTCTGGCGCCTCCTGCGCGAAAACAGACCGGATGCCGTCCAGACCTGGCTCTACCACGCCGACCTCATTGGCGGGCTTTTCGCGCGGCTGATAACCACAGCCCGCATTTGCTGGGGCCTGCATTTTTCCTATCTGAATGAAGAGGAACTGGGCCGGGCAACACGGCTGGTCCTGAAGCTCTGCGCCTTAACGAGCGGTCTGATCCCCCATCGGGTGATCAGTTGCTCGGAGAAGGGTCGTCTGCTGCATCTGGATCGTGGCTACGACGACAGCAGGCTGATAACCATTCAGAACGGCTACGACTTCAGCTTGTTTCGGCCAGATGCCGAATTGCGCGACACAACACGCCGAGCCCTTGGCATCGTAGATGACACGCTGCTGATTGGGCAGATTGCTCGATGGGACCCCATAAAGGACCACGCCAACATGATGGCCGGGTTGGCACAGTTCAAGGCGAGCGCGCCGATGCCCTGGCGCTGCATTCTGGCTGGCGACAGCGCCACGACCGAGAATACGGAGCTGATGGACCTAATCGCCGATCACGGGTTGCAGGACCATGTCATCCCCCTGGGGCAACGGTCCGACATGCCCGGCATCATGACTGCGCTCGACATCAAAGTCTTGTCGAGTGTTTCAGGCGAGGCTTTTCCCAATGTGTTGGTTGAGGCCATGGCATCGGGTACGCCCTGCGTCACCACTGACTTGGGTGACAGCGCCCTGATTGTCGACCGGTTTGGTAAAGTCGTGCCGATACAAGATCCAAGCGCACTGGCCACCGCCATGACTGAATTGGCACAGGAAAGCACCGACCCCGAAAGCTGGCAACGTCGCTGCGATGGCGGACGAGACCATGTCAGCCAGTTCAGCCTTGAGCGGATGGTCAACGCCTATCGCGCTGAATGGATGGGTGAAGACGCCTGACTGCCACCCGCTGGCAGCATAGCCAATCAGCGGCTCCAATAGATTGTCGTGACAATCGGGACATACACCATGGCTCAGCAAAATCCGGCTGGAGCCACCGCGTTGGCAGTATTCTTCAGCAGTGATCCATTCCCGCGAGTCATTGTCATCACCATGCTCTACGTCCTTGTAGAAACTGCACATTTTGACGGTCTCAATCCCTTCCTCTTCCAGCACTTCGGGGTTGCTCATCAACAGTTCGATGGGTGATCGCTGCACCTCTGCGAGAATAACATTATGGAACAACACCCCGTTGACGGCATTGCGCTCATCGTGCAGCGGGCTGATGGTCATGCGGATATCACGCCGTATATCTGGTGCGTCGCACCGGTAGACGAAGGAAATCTTGTCGCGCTTTTCGCTGAGCACGGCTTGGCACATCGCTTCGTAATAGCCACGTGTCTCATCGGTTGCGATAAAGTCCAGCAACGGCTTGCCAATAATATCGGCCGCTTGTTCATTGGTTGTCTCATTATTGGCACAGGCAAAGGCGTACCAATTGTCGTGCGAAACCGCCTCGATCATCAGGCTGCGGTCCACCGCATACCAGATTCCATCCAGGTGCTCCAAAATCTCCAGGGCACTTGCTGCCATGTCATCCCCCCGCGCACCGCTTCACGTGCGCGTTAAAACGATAGACCTATCCTCCGGCGATTGCCAGTTTGCTGTCAGGCGTGTCCGGCGGTGATCCAGCGCTGGCAGAAGGCGTAGAGAAAGCAGTCGCTGATCATGTCACAATCAGGAGAACCTCATGCGCCTGAGGCACCTTGTTCCCCCTACCGGTTTTTATCGTTTGTTCGTGGCCGCTGCGCTGGCCATTGGAGCGTTCAATACAAGCTCGTCCTATGCCTGTGGCGATACTCTCTCCATCGCCAAGACCGGCTCTATGGCAGATACAGACGCGCGCTCGTCCAATCATTATGACGTGTTGCGCAATGGCAAAAAGATCGGCGAACACACCATATCCTTCCACCGACAGGGCGATGCGCTGCAGGTGACAGCCGAGACCCATATGCGGGTTAGAATTCTTTTCATCACGGTTTTCCGCTATCATTACAAGTCTGAAGAGAACTGGTGCGGGAACGAATTAATGGCTGTACACACGCGAGTAGACGACGGCGGTGACATTCAACAGACACAGGCCGTTCGTACAGAAGACGGCTTTCGCATAACGCGCATGGCCGATGACCAGAGCAACGAACAACCGGCTGATGCAGAAGACGACTACATACGTGGCACCTTCCCATCTACCAATCACTGGAACATGGTCGCCATTGAAGCCGACCACCTGTTCAACACCATCACGGGTCGTCTGAACCGGGTCGAGGTCTCGCTGATGGATACCCCACAACCTGCCTTCAACCGATATGCGGTACGGGGCGAGTTGAACATCAACACCTTCTATGATGCCGACGGCCACTGGCGTGGCATGGCGTTCGACCACACAGACGGCAGCCGCATCGAGTTCCGTTGCACGGCCTGCACCAACACACCCATCGGCCCTGCATGATTATCTGGATCACCGGCGCCAGCGACGGGATCGGCAAGGCAGTTGCACTTGCCTATCTCCTCGATGGGCATTCGGTGGTTGGCACCGGGCGATCTGCTGACAAGTTAACGGCACTGGAACTGGAGGCCGCCCCCCTGCCCGGCCAATTCCGGGGCCTGGCCGCCGATGTTGCCGACAAGGTTGCCATGACACTTGCCTGGCAGCAGGCAAAGGATGCGACCGGCCTGCCAGATATTTTGATCCTGAACGCCGGCACGCATTTCGAAACACCGGTCGAGGCCTTCAGCGTCGACGACCATCGCACCATTATGGATGTGAACTATTTCGGGGTGCTCAATAGCCTGGAGCCTCTGCTGGGTGACCTGATGGTCCGCGGCCATGGCCAAGTGGCGATTGTCTCATCATTGGCGGGCTATCGGGGCCTGCCGCCCGCCAGCGCCTACGGAGCCTCAAAAGCGGCGCTGATCAATTTTACGGAGACGTTCCAGCCAGAACTGGCGCGGCACAATATCGACCTTCGGCTGGTAAACCCGGGCTTTGTGGAAACCCCCCTGACAGATCAAAACAGCTTCCCCATGCCTTTCCTGATCTCTGCAGAAAAAGCAGCCGAACGGCTGATCAAGGGACTGGATGGTAAGCGATTTGAGATCACTTTCCCGCGTCGCTTTGCCTTTGTGATGAAACTGCTGCGGATTTTGCCCTACGGCTCGTATCTGCGGCTGACCAAACGGCTGTTACGTAAACCTGATTAGGCTTATTCGCCAGCGAGCCGCAGACCAACGGCCCGGTCGCGCTGTGCGCTGGCACCAAGGGCGGCTTCGTTCTTGGTAAAGGACAGGAACACCGTGCCAATCTTGACGCCCCAGCGGTAGACGCGCGCCTTATTCAGCAATACGCCATCGGCCTGAAGGAACATCCAATCGTCGAACTTCACATCCCAGATGGCGTCCCCAACCTTCAGCTTGAACTTATATGTCCAATGAAAGCTGTTACCCTCGGTCTTGCCATGGGCAACGCCAATAATCTGCTGGGTTGTCCCCCGATAGGTATTTTCACCGGTCTTGAGGATTTCCCATTTGCGATATTCTGTATCGCCATTGGCATAGATGAAATCTTCATCCAGCGTCAGCGTCTGACCATCCCACCGGCCATCAATTGTGACGGTGAACTGGTTGCGAATATTGCCGAAGCGGTCTTCAAACAGACCATAGGCGTAGGTCTCGCCCTCAGAATAGTCTTCGAGCACAAGCGTCGGGGTCATATTTGCGAAGTCATTTGTTGTCATGGTGGTTCCACAGGCGCTCACCAGTAGGCTCGCGCAAAGAAAGGTCAAACGGGCCAAGCATTTCATTTACACATCACGTAATGGCTGACATTGATATTACCGAGGCGGAAGCCGGCCTCGCAGTACGACAGGTAAAACCGCCAAAGGCGTTCAAACCGGCCATCGAAACCGATTTCCCGCACCTCGCGGCGGCGCATCAGGAAATCGTGGTGCCAAACCGCCAGCGTATCGGCGTAGGATTGGCCAAAGTCGAGCTGACAGTTCAATTTCAGCCCGGCCCGATCGATCTGTTCCTTCATCACCCGGTCACAGGGCAACATGCCGCCAGGGAAGATGTATTTCTGGATGAAGTCGGCACCACGCCGATAGGTTTCAAACCGGTGGTCTTCGATGGTGATAACCTGCACACCAGCCTTGCCGCCCGGCTTCAACAAAGCCTCAAGTCGCTCAAAATAGGTTGGCCAGTATTCTTCGCCTACGGCCTCCAGCATCTCAATCGATACGATGTGGTCAAAACGGCCTTCAACATCACGATAATCGCACAACAGGAACTCAGCCTTATCGGCCAGGCCTGCTTTCTCCAACCGGTCCTGGGCAAAGGCAAGCTGTTCACGCGACAGGGTCAGGCCTGTCACCTTGCAGCCATATTCCCGCACGGCAAACTCAGCAAAACCACCCCAGCCGCAGCCGATCTCCAGCACATGGTCGCCGGGCTGAATGCCAACATCCTGCGCCAGGCGACGATATTTCGCCTCTTGGGCCGCTTCCAGATCCTGACCGGCATGTTCAAACAGGGCCGACGAATAGGTCATGCTGGGGTCGAGCCACAATTCGTAGAAATCATTCCCCAAATCATAGTGGAACGAGATATTGCGACGGGACCCCTTGCGGGAGTTACGATTGCGCCGATGGCCCCAGCGATCATTCAGGCGGAACAGCTTCGTCTTCGGCAATCCACGACCCAGAGCCTGCATATTGTGTTCCAGCAGCAATAGCAAGCGTGTCAGATCGGGGGTAGACCAATGACCTTCCATATAGGCTTCCGCAAGGCCGGTGGCCCCACGACGCAGGGCCTGGGACAGGCCAGCCCAATTGTAAATATTCAGTTCTGCCGGCAGGAGAGGCCTGTCAGCGGGACGGCTACCAACGAAACTGCGGCGATTGCCGGAGGGGAACTGTACCGTCAGAACACCGGATTCAAGCCGAGACAAAAGAGCAGACAACAGGCGCTCCCGCATAGCAGGACGTTCAATCTCAGTCTGCAGGTCTTGTGTCTGCTGATAACTGCGATGCATGGCGATACTCCCTGGTCTTTGCTGACTTATGCTACGCTGTTTTCGCGGCGCGCACTGGATGGTTTGGCTCCAACAAAGGTTATTCCACGCCACCAAAGACGTATGGCCTCCCAGTGTATCGCTGCTGTGACCTTTACGGTCAGGAAGGGCAATCGGATGAATTGCCATGCCAGTTGTTTTGATGTCAGGAGTTTTTCTTCTCCCTGCAGGCTGGCAGAAAGCAGCGGCTTGCCCTCGCTGTCCCGGTACACAATACCCAGAGACAAAAGCTCAGACGGTAAAAGCTGACGGAATCGGTAATCCCCAGCCACGTCAAAGAACGGAGAGACATGCAATTTCTTGTCTGCCCCATGTTGAGCAATGCTACCGCCCTCCTCCCCGTCGACCGGGAAGACGTATAAATGCTTGGCACCAAAGGTGTTGTTGACCTCATAGAGCATTGCAAACACCGATCCGTCACGGCGCAGGCAGTAGAACACGCTGATCGGGTTAAAGACATAGCCCAGCACCCGCGGCAGGCTTAGCATCAGGATGCGATCTGCCCGTTCATCAATGCCATTGTCCTGCAGCGCTTCATGCACCTGGTCACCCAGAGGCTGACCATCAGCGGCCAGATGGTCCTTCGCGTGGACAGAGAAAAGGTTGAACCGGTCGAATGATAGACCACGCGGCAGGCGCGCCGCTTTGTCTACCGCATCAAGCGCGGCAACATCCACCAGCAGGTAAAGCACATTATACTTGAATGCGTGGGTAACCGGGCGCCAGCGTTTGTGCCAGACCTCCCCCACATAGAGCTTTGCGGCTGGCCTGCTCATTGCGCGGCTTGAACCATGTCGAGCAAGTTATCCACCAGCTCCAATCGGGCATTTTGGCCTTCAATATCCCAGGGTCGTGCCACGCCACCCAGCATTTCTGCAACGGCCAGGCCCGACTGAATGCCATCTTCATGGAAACCATCGCCCAAATAGGCCCCGCAAAACCACATATTGCCTGTTCCCTGCAGGTTCCAGACTTCGCGGCGGGCCTCCAGGGCGGCCATGTCGAATACCGGGTGGTCATATGAAAATTCACCCAGCACTTTTGCCGGATCGATAGGCCGGTTGGGGTTAAGGGTGACGATTACCGGGGTTTCCACCGGCAGATGCTGCAGGCGGTTCATCCAGTATGACACAGCCGGCGTGCCGCCTTTGGGGTCATCAATATAGTTCCAGCTGGCCCAGGCAGCCTTGCGCTGCGGCATCAGGGTCTCATCCACATGCAACACCACCTTATTGGGTGCATAGGTCAGGCGTGAAAATACGTCCTGCTGCTGAGGCAGGGGTTTTTCCATCAGCTTCAGGGCCTGGTCCGAATGGCAGGCAAACACCACATGATCAAATGTCTGCCGACCGCCATTTTCCAATTCCACTTCAACGCCCACCGCCTGCTGGCGAACCAGCTTTACAGGCTTGGATAGCTGAATGTTGCCCCGGAAACCAGCCGTCAATCGCTCAACATATTCGCGGCTGCCGCCTGTCACCGTGCGCCAGGCAGGCCGGTCTTTCAGCTGGGTCAGCCCATGGTTCATAAAAAAGCGCAGGAAGGATAGCGCCGGGTAATCCAGAATATCCTCGCTATTCGATGACCAGATCGCCGCCCCCATAGGGGCCAAATGATCCTTCACGAAGGACGAGCCATAGCCTTCGCGTTCCAGCAGTTCGCCCAGGCTTAACCCTTCAATTGAGGGGTCCTGCACCAGTTCGGGCGCGGCCTTGTAGAAGCGCAAAATACCGCGCACCATGGCCCAGAAACGCGGACGAAAAACATTGAGCTTCTGGGCGAACAGGCCCGCCCCATTGCCACCGGCATATTCAAACCCGCCATTACCCATTGAGGCTGAGAACGACATGTCAGTTGCGGTTGTGGGCACCTGTAATTCGTCGAACAGCGCCACAAGATTGGGGTAATTCACCGGGTTGAAAACAATAAAGCCCGTGTCGACCGGGATGGATTTACCATCAACCGTCACATCAACAGTATGACTGTGGCCGCCGATATAGTCATTGGCTTCATACACCGTGACATTGTTATGGCGCTGCAACAGCCAGGCCGCAGAGAGCCCGGCAATGCCGCTACCAATAACTGCAATATTGTGGGGTTTCCATCCCCCTTCTTTGGGGGGGTGAGGCCGCCCGGGCAAAGTGTGTGTTGGGGAGGGGATCTTCAGAACACTTGCCAAGGCGACCTCGGGGGATTACTTCAAACGTGCTAGTGTTACGCAGCCATGGCACGATCGGATCATTCAGTCATCTGTGATCACACCTCGCCTGCTATCAAATGCCCTGGATGATCCGCTATGGCCGCCCCTGCGTAAGCGACACATGTACACGAACAAAGCACAGGGGTTCCCATGCCCGCTTTAGCAACAGCATTCCAACCAGCACCAATGTTGGGCGGGGCACCCGATTCGCGCCTTCAAAACACTGAAGATTGGCGGTCAATGAGCCGAAAGGCATTGACACTTCTGCACTTCAATGTGGAAACTGTTTCCCTGAGCAAACGGGCCAATGGGCATCAGGCAGCATCGACCAACGCCAAGATCAGCCTGCTGAGAAAAGAACGGATCAACGGTGTGAATGACACAGCCGACCGCGGCGGAGATAGCCAGCAGGACCTGACCAGGGTGCATGCCGAGCTGATCCGAAAGATCGCCGCAGACAAGGATCGGGACGCCTTCCAGGTTCTCTACAGCTGGTATGCCCCGCGGGTGAAGTCCTACCTCTTGCGCTTCAAGCTTAATGCCGATCAGGCAGAAGATCTGGCGCAGGAAATAATGGTCACGCTGTGGCGCAAGGCTGTGCAATATGACCCCGCCAAGGCGGCACCGTCGACATGGATTTTCCGTATTGCGCGTAACCGGTTTATCGACCAGACCCGCAAACAGAAATATCCCGAGGTAGATGCAGACGACCATCTGCAGCACCTGGTCGCCCCTGAAACGGCAGACCAGCCCGTCATCGACCGACAGGTCGCTGTTAATGTCAAAGCCGCCCTCAATACCCTGAATGCTGACCAGCGCCAGGTGATTGAGCTGTCCTTTTTTGAAGAAATGTCCCACTCGCAGATCGCGGAACACCTTTCTCTGCCACTGGGTACTGTTAAGTCGCGTATACGCCTGGCCTTCAAGGCCCTGCGTCCTGAATTGGAGTCACAACGATGAATATCCGGACAAATGACCAGCCTGGATACGGCATCCTGGAAGATGAATGGCTGCTGTCTTACGCAGCCGGCACCCTGCATGAGGGTGAAGCCCTGATGGTGGCCAGCCATGCTGCCTACCACCCTGCCCTACAGACCCGTATGAATGATGCTGAAAATCTGGGCGGTGCACTGCTGGACGATCTGCAGCCTGCCAGCATACAGGATGACGCATTTGATAATCTGATGGCCATGCTGGACGATGAGCTGAACGATGAGAATGGCAGCGAAGGCGGCCGGATTGAAATTGCCCCCACTAAATCCCGCGACAGCCACTTGCCAGCCGTGCTGCAGGACTATCTGGGCAAGGACCTAGACGCGCTGAACTGGCGCACCATGGGGCCTGGCATGAAGCAGGTGCGCCTGTGGGAAGGCCCGGATGGTGAGAAGCTGTGGCTGCTTAAGGCCCGTGGCGGCACCACAGTGCCCGTGCACGACCACCGTGGTAACGAAATGACCCTGGTGCTGACCGGCAGCTACCATGTGGGCGACGACCGCTATACTCCGGGCATGCTGGAATTTGCCGATACTGAGGTTGAAGACCACCAGCCCGTGATCGACGACGGTGAAGACTGTATCTGCCTCGTCGTTACCAACGCCCCCATTCGCCTGTACAGCCTGATGGCCCGCATGGCCCAACCGTTTATCGGTCTCTGAACTCCAATCACAACCGATCACCTTGGCCCCACCCTCACGGGTGGGGTCTTTTTTTATTCACGCTCTCGCCTTTTGCTGCCGCCATGTTAGGCTGCGGCCCAACAGGGAACACAAGAGGGGACTTTCCATGCAGACAACCTATGGCGATGTCGGCGTCAGCCTGAATGATCACGTTGCTGTGGTCGAAATACAGCGACCACCACATAACTTCTTTGACCATATGCTGATCAAGGACCTGGCAGACGCCTTTGATGACCTTGATGAAAACCCGGATTGCCGGGCGCTGGTAACTGGCGCTACCGACGTGTCGTCATGGGCCCGGGGCGGGCAGTTGTGCTTTCCATAAAAGTCGTCTCGGTCAGGGGCAGGCCATGCTCTCCAGCCACGCGTCGCTGATCAGCAATCGGTGTTTTCATCATGGCATCCTCCAACAGGGCCCGGGCTACCACCACCGGGTGGCTGAGTACCCGTTCAACAAAACCAGCCACAATGGGCCAACGGGTGGCGTCGGGCGCAAAGCGCGCCCAGCCGGCATTACGGAACTGGGCGGCAATGGAAATGTCAGCCATACCCAGCTCGCCAAACAGGAAATCGTCCTTGGGCAACTGCCCTTCCAGATAATCCAGCAGTGGCGGGATATCTTCATCGACAATACGCTTAAGCGCCCTGACGTCGCGTTTCTGCCCCCAGACAGACGGGTTCACTGTCGCCTCGTTGAACAACTTCCACAACAGCACAGCCGCCAGCCGCGTGTCGGCATATTCGTCCAGCCAGCGGGCATGAGCCCGGTCTGCAGGGTCACTCGGCAACAGCGGATGGCCGGGAAAGGCTTCGTCGATATACTCGCAGATGACCGAGCTGTCGGTCAGCGTGATATCCCCATGCATCAGCACCGGGATCAACCGCAAAGGGCTGACTTCTTCAAAGGCATAACCTGTAAAGAAGGCCACAATCGGGTCGACTTTATAGGGCACGCCTTTCAGGTCCAGACAAACAAGCACCTTGCGCACAAAGGGCGAAACCGGCGTGCCAATGACGGTGACGGGCTCCATCAGCTATGACGCGATCGAGCTACCGCTCAGCAACATCTGCTTGATGTCCGTGAATTCCAGTACGCCTTCTGCACCGCATTCGCGGCCCCAGCCCGATTGCTTGACGCCGCCAAACGGCTCCGTCAGCGACACACCTGCTGTATTGATGGCCACACCACCAGAGCGGATCTGACGCGCCACCTGAATGGCGGTTTCCGTACTGCCAGAGAAGACCGAGGCCGCCAGGCCATATTTGCTGTCATTGGCAATGCGGATGGCATCATCCATATCGTCATAAGGGATCATGGCCGTCACCGGGCCGAACACCTCTTCCTGCGCGATATCCATGCTGTTGTCGATGCCTGCCAACAGGGTCGGTTCATAATACCAGCCGCGCTGGAACTGTGCCGGGCGCTTGCCACCAGTAACAATGCTGGCACCCTGTTTGACGGCCCCGGCGACAGCAGCTTCTGCCCTATCGCGGGCACGTTCCACCGCCAGCGGGCCGCGGTCAATGGTTTCATCCCACGGCAGGCCAATCTTCAAATCGTCATAGGCGCTGGCCAGCGCCTCCGTCACTTCGTCATACCGATTGCGCGAGACCAGCACGCGCGACAGGGTCACACAGACCTGGCCCTGGAAACCGGTTGAACCGCCCACCAGATGCGGCAGGATAGTCGGCAAATCAGCATCATCAGCAACAATGGCCGGGCTCTTGCCGCCCAGCTCCAACGACGTGCGGGCCAGCCGGTAAGACGACCGGCGGATCACATCAATGGCGATGGCCGTGCCACCGGTCAGCGAGATCATATCGACGTCCGGGTGTTCCACCAGATGCTGGGTCACCTCGATTCCAGCGGTGAGCATGGAAACCACACCGGGTGGGAAGTCGGCTTCTTCGATCGCTTCAGCCACAATGCGCGAGGTCAGGTCTGTCTCTGGCGCGGGTTTGATAATCACCGGGCAACCGGCCAACAGAGCGGGTATGACCTTCATACCCATCAGTACCACCGGGCCGTTATAGGTGAGGATCGCCAGCACGGGGCCAATCGGCTCGCGAATCAACAGCACCTCACCGGCATCGGATGGGCGAGTTTCTTCAAAAGCCAGGCTCCGGGCCTTGGCAATTGTGTCGCGCCAGCTGGCCGTGCCTGCACCATTATTGATCATCTCCCCATGGGCGAGCGGGGCACCGGCCTCGAGCATCCAGGCCATATTCATGCGGTCTAACCGAGCCTCAAGCGCATCAGCAAAGCGGTCGCAGACTTTGGCACGTTCTTCCACACTCATACGCGGCCAGGGGCCTTCATCAAAGGCTTTGCGCGCTGCAGACACGGCAGCATCGGCATCGGCTGTTGAAGGTTCCGTTACCGATGTCAGAAATTCTTCATCTGCCGGGCAAAATATCTGTTTTTCCGTACCACCCTGGCTGGCCTGCCACGAGCCGCCAATGAAGACTTTGTCGAGCGCCGGCAAGTCCGGCAGATCTGGTTTTTGCAGCATGAATGCCTCCCGTAATTTCGGTGCCACCCTAACGTGATTTGAAACCGGATGCGAGCCCTGCTGATTCCATATTCGATCCTTGTTCATGGGACCAAGATATGGGTAGGATGCCGAACCTGCAACACTGCATGTTTTAGGGGAAGACCGCATGGCCAGCGATACAACAGCAGAAAAATTGGCACCCGGCGAGGCACGCTGCCCCGGCGTCAGCGTACAAGACCTGCTGGATAAGGACACGCGGCCCGTGCCCGACTATTTGCGCGACCAGTCCTACGAATTTCTAGGTGATGCCGACATTCCCTATAGCCGCTATCTGGACCGGGACTACTATGAGCGCGAAGTCAAAGACATGTGGTCGCGCACCTGGCAATGGGCCTGTCGGGAAGAGCACATTCCCGAGCCGGGCGACTATGTTGTCTATGATGTTGGGCCCTATTCCGTCATCGTGGTGCGCGATGATGACAGCAGCATCAATGCCTTTCGCAATGCCTGCACACACCGTGGCACCAAGCTGCGCCAGGCCAATTCCAGCGGCTATTTCGAGAATTTGCGCTGCCCCTATCATGGCTGGACGTTTGATCGCAGCGGCGCACTGGTGGAACATCTGTGCGAATGGGATTTCCCCCATGTGAACACCGCCGACTATGGGCTGGAGGGTGTGCGTTGTGACACTTGGGGTGGCTTTGTCTTTATCAACCTCGACACTGAGGCTGAAGACCTGCACGACTACCTGGCCCCCCTGCCCGACCACGTCAACAGCGAGGCCTTTGAAAACCGCTATGTCGCTATGCATGTGGAAAAGGAGCTCAATTGTAACTGGAAGATCGCCTCCGAAGCGTTTCTAGAGGCCTACCACGTCATGGAAACCCACAGCCAGCTGATGCGGGCCAGTGGGGACGCCAATACGCAATATGATTTTTACGGCGACCACATCAACCGGCTGATCAATGTGGCCGGCAGCCCCAGTGTCTTCCTCGAAGAAGAGATGAGCGAGCAGGATATTCTCGACACCTTCCTGATCGGCGACCGGTCCGACCTAGGCGACCCGCTAACGGTGCCAGAAGGCGGTACGGCCCGGCAGGTCATGGCGCAGTTCTATCGCGATATGGTGGCCGAAGGCGGCGGGGCCGATTTGTCGCAGCTCACCGATAGTGAGATCGTCGATTCCATCGCCTATTTCGTGTTCCCGAACCAGCAATTCTTTGCGGGCGTTTCGTTCCCGATTGTCTATCGGTTCCGGCCTCTGGGCAGAGACCATGAAAAATCACTGTTCGACCTGATTATCCTGAAGCAAAAGCCGCTCGATGGCGCCGCGCCGGAAACCGCCGAACCCTATCGGCTCAAGTCGGAAGAAAGCTTCAAGATCGTGCCGGGTATGGACCCCTATATCGGCGAAATTTACGACCAGGACACCGGCAATATGGAAGCAGCCCACGAAGGCGCCATGACCGTGGGCCAGGGCGGGGCGACACTGGCGAATTACCAGGAAATCCGCATTCGCCATATGCACAAGACATTGGAGAAATATGTCGGGACATTGGAGAAATATGTCGGGCCGGACGAAATCTGACACGACGTCCTGCCTGACACGCCATTTGGAGGAGATTTAAGAATGGCTAACATCCTGATTACGGGTTCTGCCCGCGGCATCGGCTATGAGCTGGTCAAGAAATATGCTCAAGACGGCGACACGGTCTATGCGACCACCCGGTCGCCGGAAAAAGCCGACGCCCTCAACGCGCTGGCAGCCGAGTACCCCGGCGTACACGTCATGAAAATGGATGTGGGCGACAGCGCTTCTGTGGCCGCCTGCGCTGCCGAGATTGGTGAAGTGCCACTGGATGTGGTCATCAACAATGCCGGTGTCTGGGGCGGGCTGGAAACCCAGACCTTCGACAATATGGACTATGACAATTGGGCCTTTGAATTCAACGTCATGGCCATGGGCCCCTGGCGGGTGATGCAGACCTTCTTTGACAATGTCATGGCCAGCGACCAGAAGAAGATCATTACCGTCACCAGCCAGGTTGGCGCCCATGCCTATGACCATTTGGTCGGCTATTCCTATGCCAGCGCCAAGGCCGCCGTGAACCGGCTTGTCACTGCCCTGTCGCAGGAAAAAGCAGGCACAGGCGTCTGCATCGCGCTGATGCATCCCGGCTGGGTGAAGACCGACATGGCCGGTGACGTGGCCGACATCACGCCGGAAGAAAGTGCACTCGGTGTGCACAAGGTCATCGCGGGCATGACCGAGGCGGATAGCGGTAAGTTCATGAAGTGGGATGGCGGCATTCACCCCTGGTAGGTTTCACGCCACAACACGCACACAAAAAAGGGGCCGCGAAGGCCCCTTTTCAATATCTGTAGCAGATGCCCTATTCAGGGTCGGCCAGCTTCAGGATTGCCTTACCGGTGTTCTTGCCGGTGAACAGGCCCTGCAGCGCAGCGGGGGCGTTTTCCAACCCTTCGCTGATAGTTTCATGAACCGCCAGCTTGCCTTCCTGCACCCATTTGCCGATGTCGGCCATGGCCTGCGGGAACTTCTCTGCATAGGTGAACAGCAGGAAGCCTTCCATACGCGCAGATTTCAGGATCAGGAACAGGTAGTTCTTGGGGCCTTCAGGCATGGTCCAGCTGGAATAGCCTGAGGCAATACCGCCGCAAACCACCACGCGCGCGCCGTCAGCCAGGTTGGCCAATACAGCATCGAGGATCGGGCCACCGGTGTTGTCATAGAACAGGTCTACACCTTCGGGAGCCAGTTCCAGTACCTTGGCGGCAACGTCGTCATTCTTGTAGTCGATGGCGGCATCGCAGCTGCCTTCCTTGACGATCCAATCACATTTTTCAGGACCACCAGCAACGCCGATGATCTTACCGGCACCCATGATGCGGGCCATCTGGGCAGCGGCCGACCCAGTGGCACCAGCCGCGCCAGATATCAGCACCGTGTCGCCTTCCTTGATGGCACCCACTTCGGTGAGGCCGAAATAAGCGGTCAGCGTGGTGATACCAAAGACCGAGAAATTCCACGTCAGCGGAAAATCTGTTGAGGCCTTGGTCAGCGGCATCATGCCTTCATTGCGCAGGATTGCGTAGTCCTGCCAGGGCAGCGTGCCATTGACGATGTCACCCGGTGCAAAGTCCGGATTGTTGGATTCGATCACCTGTGCCAGGCCGCTACCGATCATCGGTGCGCCGATCTGGACCGGGTCCATATAGCCTGGGCCATCGTTCAGCCAACCACGCTGGGTCGGGTCGAATGACAGATACAGGTTCTTGACCAGCAGTTCGCCTTCACCCGGCTCACCCACGGTGGTGTTACCCAGGTTGAAATGTTCCGGCCCAACCAGCCCGGTGGGGCGGGATGCCAATGTCCACTGACGGCTTTCAATTGCCATGGTTCTTGTCTCCTCATAACGGGGGCAGACCAACAGCCCGCGCGCCCTTACTGTGTAAATGGATGGCCTGTTTATCCTGAACTGGGCGCAACGGCAACCTAATGCCGCCTATTGGCCGTCAGGCGAGCCCACATAATGCAGGTCGAGACCAACCGTCAAAGAAAGCGGGGCGTTACAGGTGTAGGGTAGCGGGTCCTTGATGTTCCATGACAGGAACAATTTGGTCGGGCGCTTTTGTGTCTCACTTTCAAACTTTTCAATGAAAACGCGCGTCGGCAGTGTTTCCGGCTGATAGCCGCAACGCTCGACAACCCCCGGCCTGTATTGATGCACAAAGTCGCCGCCCAGCGTGGGGCGATTTTTCCCCTGCGTCAGCTCCATCACCACCTGCCCGGCTTGGTAGCCACGCCCCTGCATATGAGACGGTGGCACATCCATGATCAGCTGATACTGTCGGCGGTCATCGGCGGCGCGCATAATGCGGAACTGCCCGCCAGAATTGGTGGTGTAGCGTCCCGACGCATCGAAGGCTTGCCCCACGCGCAGACGAAACAGGCCAACACTTTGGCGCGGCGTGCCGTCTTCATCATAGGCAGTGAGTTCGACCTCATAGTCGGTCTTTTCTTAGGGCTGGGTGTTGTCCATATCAAGCCGAATGGTTTCGTTTTCCCAGTCGGCGATAGCAGGATAGAGCGCCTCGCCCCCAGGTGTGCGGAGCAGTATTGTGCCTTTCTGAGCGCCCAGGTCGTGGCCGCGCAGATGCGCATATTGGGTATCCGGGTCATAGGTGCCGACAACATTCTGTCGTGACAGATCGTCGTTACTGCTGAGCGTCAGAACCGGGGCCATGTCGCACCAATTACCCACGGTATCATCCAGACCTGGCTCGTCTTCACCTTCTTTCGACTGTTTGGGCACATAGCCCTGGTCGAGCCAGAACGGGTTGGATGGGTCATCAAGACTGGTAGATTCCTGGCTGCCAGGCTCATCCGACCTACTAAGTGCCAGGCAGATCGATCGCACGGCACTACCTTCAAACAATCGCTCACGCTTTTGAATGCCCTCATAGGTCGGGTGCGTGCCCTGGGCCGCCCGGCCCGCCAGATGGCGGCATATCTCGCCATGCTTGGGGGTGCGGTCATCACGCATTTCAGCCAGCACCCCACGTTTGGCACACCAATAGTCGGCCTTGGCACCATTGAAGGCCCCGTAGAGTGTTTGAATGTCGCGCCCGCGTGGGTCGCGCGTCGGCAGGATGTTCGTATTGGTGCGTGCCTCAGCGTTGGAGCCTGCCGTCAGGCCAATCGGCACCAGATAATTAGGTAGGCCATAGTGACCCCCGTGCTTGAAACCCAGAAACATGCCAGCTTGCTCCGCGCCCTGTATAGATGCTGATGCACCCTCTCCAGCGGCCAACTTGTCAATTTCGCTTTCAACGTCAACGCGGAACCCACCCCTGGCGAGTTCGGTGCCATTGGGCAGCGCTTTGCCATAGAGCAACAAGCGTGTCGCCAACCGCAGCCAGGCTGAACGGGTGTTTGGGATCGCTTCTGTTGTGGAGCCACCCTTAGCCACCGCAACGGTAAAGGGTTCGCTGGCGGCGACAATGGCCATCTTGTCTTCTGCATTGGGGCCGAGGAACCCTATCATCACTGATTTGTTGGTGGCCCAGTTTTGCCAGCAGAAGGAATTGTTGACCACGTCATAGTCTGGCGCATTGGCATTCAACGGCGCATTGAACATGCCATAGCCGTCACCCTCGTAGCTTCGCCCCAAGGCGCGGATGACCTCAGCCCAACCGGCACCCGTACATTCCAACATCGCCGCCTTTTGCTGTGGCACACGGAGGGGCTGGTTAGGTTGCCCAGGATAGTATGCGCTCAGGCTGAACGTGCCTTTCCTCATATCTTTCAGGCGTTCATCACCAATAGCAGGCACCAGTGGACCATTGCCCTCTGCACTGATGCGGCGATACTGCATTGGTATTGCTGCTGCATCGCCCTGCCCCGGCAAAGGCGAGGACATCGGGTCGGCCTTTTCCAGCAATACTCGCAACACCTCTAAGCCCTTGATTTTCTTGTCGCGGACAAGCGCTTCTGCGCCGTGAATCAACCCGGCGACACCTCCAACCAACAGATGTTCTTCCAATCTGCGGTTTTCCTGCACTGCATCTGGCGATCCCCAGCGTTCCCACATATGTCCCATGGCCCACCTGTCCTGCAGAAAATGCTGGGCATAACCCTCATAGGCCAGAGCCAGCAATTCGGCCTCCTTGACCTCGCTCTCATAGGCTTTGCGTTCAGTCAGGCGCATCGCCAATCGCATGTCAGCGGCGCGACGCGCAAGCGCCATGGCGTTCAGGTGCAGATGGGCATACATGCGCGTGGCCTGACTACCGAAATGCACAGAATTCAGCGCCCCCAGCCAACCGATAAATTTGTGGCATCTTGGCGTGTAGGCCTCATCCGGGAATGACGGACAGGTGCTGTTCTTGTTCAGCCAGTCATAAATGCCATAACTATAGTCGGGTATCCCGGCGAAATGACCCGGTGGGGGCAACTCTCGTTCCTCTATAGCCGTACGACGGTCGTCGCCCACACGCGACATGGCCCCCACTGTACGGGCGCGGAACAGGCTGGCGTTCAAATCAACCAATGTAGCCCGCGCCGACCCGCCACGCCCGAACAGCCTGACCAGGCGACCCGAAGAATCGAGATAGCGGAAGGTCATGTCGGAAAGCTCGGTATGCTCTGCAATGCTGGCCGACGCATCTCGCTGATAAATGGACCGCCAGGTCTCGCCTTTGGTAACCAGCGTGTCCCAGCCGCCAAGCGGTACAACACAGAGCATCAAAACAACAATACGGAGATATTTGCTCATGCGCCGCCTCCCGCAACGTCTGGCTCAAATGAGGGACCGCAAGGCGGCGAGCCATCGATAAACACCGCCTCAAAAGCCTTTACCGCCGCCACCGTATCGGCGCCCTCACCCAAACGCGCGGCAAAGTCGGCCTTGCACTGGTCGGGCATATCGCTGGATACCACGCATTCCTGCAACGGGCTGCCATCGGCGCATAGAATGATCTCGGTCGTCTTGGCCGACCAGCGGGTGACGGCATCATCCAGATCAGGATTACTGTAGAACCCCACAGATGAGGGCACATGCGGGCCTGCCAGGCTCCCTTCGAGCCGACAGTCGGCAGGGTCTGCACAGATACCCAGCGGCACGGGCGGCTGGTCTGGTATGACAATAGCTGCCACTTCTTCTGCTTGACCGGCATCGTCCTCTGCGCCGCAGCTGGCAAACAGCACCAGCCCAACAACAAGCAGCAGTTTACGCCTCATCCGCATCATCATATGCCAAGCCCCTCCCACACATTGTGGGCATGGTGCCACAAACCCTTATCCAGTGGCAGGTTTTCCTGTCTGTGAAGCGTTCATCACCCGTTCAGCCGCCGGTGTGCTAGTCTAACCGCAGACCATAGGGAGAGATGCCATGCGCAAGACCAGCCTTATCCTAACCGCCCTTCTGGGTTTCGCCTTCACTACGGCGGCCTCTGCCGACAGCCCGGTGCGGCTGACCGCCAAGAAGGTCATGCCCAATACCCAGATTCAGGACACGCTGTGCAATGTGACCGAGATCACCGTGTTGAAGAGCACCCTGCGCATCAAATGCCATGACTACCCCGGCAACATCTTCGCCATTCACTACGAACACCCCTATTACGCAATGTCGTTCCAGGGGCAGAACCGCAAGCGAATGGACGCCGTTATGGATGTGCTGCTGTACGCGCGTTCGCAGTCTGAAAACTTCGCCATTACCTTCAACGAAGTCAAAGACGATCAGCCCGCCGGGTGCGCGCCTTCAAACTGCCGCGAGCTGCTGACGGTAGGCCTTGTGAAACAATAATAGCTGCCGCCGAAATTTCGCCAATTTCGCCTCTAAGAGTAATTGACAATTTCCGCAAGCTGCGCACTATGGGGTCGAACGACTAAGGCGGGCGCAGCCTTTGCTGTGCCTGAAGTAATAAGGTCAGGAGAAACATTGAAATGAGTGCCGTACTAGAAATCAATGACGCGGACATTCCCTCAGCCGAGGAAATGATCG
>Ga0181566_10000238_pt1 | contig 40192 bp, 31 predicted proteins | sample 101ome_15_FD_133762 | JGI IMG/M metagenome (GOLD analysis project Ga0181566, IMG submission 133762) | Coastal salt marsh microbial communities from the Groves Creek Marsh, Skidaway Island, Georgia - 101402AT metaG (megahit assembly) | ecosystem: Environmental > Aquatic > Marine > Intertidal...
AGGTAAGGCTTATATTTTGGAAGTGTCACAAAAGTGGAAAGATGCCACCGGAAATCCCCTATCCGAGCCTTTCCGAAAGACTTTCACCGTCGGGCCATCCGAACGCAACCCCATCAACCCAAAGAGTTGGAACATTCTCCCGCCAAAACCAGGAACCACGCAATCCCTTCAGGTGAGCATGAACAAGCCGATGGATGCGGCCCTTGCCATGCGTATGATTGGCGTCATTCACGATGGGCAACCTCTTGAGGGAACCCCTTGGCTGAACGATGAAGCCACCATTTGGCGTTTTGAGCCTGCGGCGCCCTGGAAGGAAGGCACCTACGGCCTTAGGGTTGAATCTCTCATTGAAGACCTGGCTGGCAATAATATCGGCAAGACATTTGAAGTTGACATCCAGGAGACAATCCAACGACGGATTGTTAATGCCTCGGTGATTATTCCTTTCTCCATCCAGCCAAAAACCCCCTAGGTAGACTGAAGTTTCACCTCAACACAGGCATAAGCATTGTGATTGTGAATACTCTCAAAGTTTTCTGCCTCCACCCTGCATTCCTTCAACCCGGGAATGGCTCTTAAGGCCAGCACAGTGTTGCGGACCAGGTCCTCGACAAAAACAGGATTCTCATAGGCTTGCTCTGTCACCATTTTCTCATCGGGACGTTTTAATAGCGCATAGAGCTGGGAGCTTGCGGAACTTTCGACTGCCTCAATGATTTGAGGCAAAGATGGTGGTTCATCAAAGGCTACCAGGAGTCTCACTTCCCCGCGTTGATTGTGAGCACCGTAACGGCTGATAGCCTTGGAACAAGGGCATAGGGTCGTCACCGGTACATGCAACTCCAGGGACTGTTCACACCGACCATCCAGATGTTTTGCCCGCAGGGTCAGGGAGTAGTCCATGAGACTTTTTTTACCCGAAGCTGGGGCTGTTTTTTCGACAAATATGGGAAAGCTCATGCTCACCGATGCATGATTGGCGTCCAGCCTACTTTGGAGCGAAGTCAGCATTGAGGGGAATCCAGCCAATTGAAAAGGATCACTCAAATGAGATTGCACCACCTCCACGAAACGGCTCATGTGGGTTCCCTTGAGGTGCTCGGGAAGGTTCACGCTCAAATCCACCAATGCCACCGAGTGTTGCGGCCTCATATCATGCTCATGAAGGCAAATCGGAACACGAATCCCCTTCACGCCCACCCAGTTGATGGCGATGCCTCGAGTATCCCTTTCATTTTGTGTGTCGGGCAAACCCGTTGAGTTTTGCTTCAAATCATCGATCACTTTTCGTTTTTCCCTTGGTTTATTCTATCCAATCCCAGTCAAAACGGGTGCGCCAGCAATAACACCCCCCTCTGCCAAATGCAATGGCATGCTTGAACAAGAGCTCGAATGGGACCCCTGAAAAAGGTGTTTTTTCTGGTGGAGTCCTCCCTCTGGGGCTGCTTAACTTGGCCGCTCATGATTCGCTCTCTACTCCTGATCTTCAGCCCGATGACCGCATGGCAGAAAATAGCCGACCAATCCTGGCATTTTCTAGTTGTCTTCCTATTTTCGGTAGCTCCTCTGCTGTTGGCATCCTGTGCGCTTGAGGGCTGGGCCATGCTCAAATTTGGCGTAGGCAAGGGAATCTTTGGCGACACCATTATCATGGATCAAGACAAGATCATCTCCTTCCAAATCTTGCAACTCGTCCTGAACCTAGGGCTCATGTTTTTAGGCGCCCTTTTCATCAAATGGATTTGCCAAGGTTTCCAAACCGAAGCTACGTATCAGCAGGCTTTTACGCTAACAGCCTATGGCTTGACACCCGTTTTCTGGCTACGCTTTTTGGATAGTGCACCAGCCATCCCCACATGGCTCTGCTGGGGAATCGCTGCCCTGGGCATCATGACCATCCTCTACCACGGCATTGCACTGATGCTTCAGCCTAGCACCAGTATCGGATTTGGGCTTTACCTGGTGAGCTCGTTCTCTTTGGTGGCATTCTCTGGCATTGCCCATTTCGTGGCGACAGGCATCCTTACCGAGCGCTTCGAACTCCCCTCCCTAGTCAGAGTTCTCGGAGCCTGGATCCCTTGAAATGCGGCGACAGGCTACCTGAATATTCCATGCGGACTTTGTCAGCGCTCGATGAGCCTCAGTGACGCTGACATCACTGAGGGTTGCAACCATCCTGGCTGCCCTATCTCTGAGTTTTTCGTTCGTAGCCTGCACATCGATCATCAGATTACTCTTCACTTTCCCTAAACCGACCATTGCCAGGGTGGTCACCATGTTCAAAATCAACTTGGTAGCCGTTCCTGCCTTGAGACGAGTTGATCCGGTAAGGATCTCAGCTCCAGTGGAGGGATTGATAACCAAAGCTGGGCGATGATCACGAGGCCATTTCAGGGCCGGATTAAAGCACAGCATCACCTGAAAGGCATCAGCGGCCGCGGCGTGAGCCAGAGCCCCAAGCACAAAAGGTGTCTTCCCACTGGCGGCAATGCCCATCACTGTATCGTTGGGTCGTATTTTATGAAAAGTCATGGCTCGCCAGCCTGCCAGTTCATCATCTTCAGCCCCTTCGATTGCTTGCCAAAGGGCCCTGCGTCCACCTGCGATCACCCCCAAAACCTGGTTGGGAGAAACGCCAAATGTCGGGGGGCACTCACTGGCATCCAATACACCCAGACGACCGCTGGTACCCGCACCCACATAGATCAAGCGACCACCGGATTTAAAGGATGCTGTGACGCGGCGAATGCACTTCAAAATGGCTGTTTTCTGCGAAGCAATCGCCCTCATCACGGCTGATTCCTCCTCTTGGAAAAGATCAAATGCCCTGGAGAGTCCCATCCGGTCCAAATTCATCGAAGCTTCCAACCGCCTTTCGGTGGCTGCAAGCGCCGTGGATCTAGGACGCATACGAAATTGAATAAGCTTATCAGGAAGCCTTGCCTGCGGGGTGTTCACCAAGGAAACTGGTTCCTTACCCAACAATTCCATGGCGGCACAAATCGTTCCCATGGCACTGTCTCCTCCCAGCGACTGGATCCTAACTCCAGGCAACAAACTTTTGAGTCGGCGCGAAAAGCGTCCCTCAAAACTTGGATTCTTGGTAAACATGCTCCCAGCTAGGGCTACCATTGGGGCCCTCACCTTAAGTCGATTGGCGCAGGCATAGGTATCCTGAACGAGTTCATCCAAGGCCTGATGGATGACCTGAGTAGCAAGGGGATCTCTCGAGCGCCAAGCACTGAGCACGGTCATAGCGAGCGCTGCGATTTGAGATTTATCAGCCTCTTGAAACCACTCAATCCAGTCATTGGGTTCGTTATGTGCCGAGGCTTGGAGCAATTTATCTCCAAGGGCTGGCCAACGCCCATTTCGGTCGTAGGTAGCTATCACCTCTCTGACGGCTCGACTAGCCACATCATAAGCACTACCTCGATCACCAAGATGCTGCCCCCATCCCCCGCACTTGACAACCCCTCCAGATAGAGATCGGCCGTAACAACAACTCCCTGTTCCCGCGACCACCATGAGATGAGCGGGAAACTCCGGGAAGCGATGCTGGGCCAGTTTCAGAGCGGAGTGTAAATCATGATCGACCCATAACCGAGAGCTTGGCCAGATACTTTGAGCCACTTGACGCACCTTACTGATATCTTCCTGCTCACGAATACCGGCCATCCCCATGCCGATTGCAAGCGGCCTGGAAGCAAGACTACGACAGGCCTTGAGTAGGGCCTTAAGGGCCTGTGGTTTTAGAAGCCGGAAGTTACCGGGGCCAAGAGTGTGCCGGGCAATGAGCTTACCCTGGACGTCGGCTAAAAGCACCGAGGTGTGAGTACCCCCACCCTCAATCCCCAGTAGGATTCCATCGGGCACGGTGAGCGTCTTATTTTTCGATGATGAGCTCATCCTTCAGGTTACCGTCGGTATCGTAGGCTCGATAAACCAGTCGATCTCCCGATATCTGGATATCCAATACCTGATAAGTCGCGGTATTGGTCATACCAAACTCTGTGTAGTCTCTGGGATCTTGGTCATACATTTTGATCCCACTCACTGAAACAATATAGACTGTGCCTTCCTTAGGACTGGCCACTGGCTTCTCATCCTTCATGGGATAAGTCCTAAGATAAGCATGATCATGACCCTGAAGGGCCATGTCGACATGATACTTGTCAAATAGCGGTAACCAATGCTGTCGAATAGATGGGTTGTCTCGACTCGGGGCTGAGGAATAGGCAGGATGATGGTAGACCACAAATTTCCAGGCAGCCGAGGATTTGGAAAGGACCTCTTCCAGCCATGATGCCTGGCTGGCTGCACTGATATTGGTATCTAACACCACGAATAAGGCATTGCTGTATTCAAACCAGTAGGCCCTCTCTGCTTCAACCCCTTGCGGGCCATTTTTGAGCAAATCAAACTCCTTGAGGTAAAGAGATGGATGCCCGCCCTGATTTTCATGATTCCCAATGGCAGGCACCAACTGACGACGATCGTAGATGTCCTTGGCATTCTCAAACAGGCTATCCCAGTCATCTCGATCATTACCTCGGTTCACCAAATCCCCCGCCATGATGTAAAAGGCCGCATCGGGTCGCTCCCTGAAGGCGGTGTGCACCAGACTCCCCCAACGATCTAGACCATTTTGAGCGTCACCCATGTAGATGAACGAGAAAGGTTTGACCCGCGCAGGAGCAGTGGTGAACTCAGCCAGCTCTGTCCAACGATGCTCGGCTCCATCTCCTACAGAGTAAACGTAGGTCGTGTCAGGCTCCAAACCGCTGAGTGTGGCATGAAAGCGATGACAGAGCGGATCGTTGATGATGTTGGGCGTTTCGAGCACTTCCATGGTGGCACGGATTCGCTCAAGTGGTTTGGGGTCAAATTGGCGATACAGACTCTTCTTCTGATACTGAACCAGCCCCGATCGGATGGTGCGATCAGTGCGCCATGTGATCGTCTGAGTCGTTTGAGGGTCATCACTCCAAGTCAAGATCACCTGATCAGGGGCTGGTTTGCTTGGAAAGGGCGTCCATTTGAAATAATTCACCAGAGAGGCGTCCCCTTTGCTACCATAGCTAACCTGAAGGATATGCGCTCCATCAAATCCGGCCGGCACCTTTTCGAGCGTCTCTTCACGATCTGAATAGATCTTGACCCCATCAGCCAGAGCTACGGATCGAAGGGTTCCAGGATAGGGCTGACTGATGGTCAGCTCGGCACCTTCCTGCCCAGGCTGCAGCAGGGGGATGTAATGCACGCCACCATTGCCCAGCGAGTTAACCCCCAGCCCCACCTCACCTGCCGGAAAGTCTTTCTGCCAGACGTCCAGTTCCTCATCCTGCACGTTGAGCACCATACCAGTGAGTTTCCAGCCATCTTCCCGAATCCAGAAAGGCTCGGACTTGAGTGCTCGGTCACGAAGAATGCTGATACGTACCGGAACGTTCACGGTGAACCGAATATGTTCGTTGGCCAGCACATGTTTTTCTTCCTCGGTTAGGAATTGCTCAATCTGATGAGGTGTCAGAGCATTAAGCTGGTCTTCGCTGAAGTGAGATTTCATCCGCAGGGCAATGGCTGCGACAGTATCATGAACACTGGCATGTTCTCCAACGTGGGCACTGAGTTCGAAACTCAACCCCAAAAGGCCGATGATCAGCCAGGAGATCATGCTAAAAAGTTTGAATGCTTGCATGGGCGAGGATGTTACGAAGACTTTCATGACTCAGACAACAAAAAGGTCAATCTTCACCTCCCATGAATCAGCCATGCCACCCAGACGCCGGCAAGCACCCCGCTGAGATGACCTTCCCATGAAACGCCAGCTTCAATCCTTAGCAAGCCATGAAAGAGACCCCCAAATAAAGCAAGGACAATGAGGGACAGGAGGAAGGCACGCCAACTTTTCATCCACAAGGTAGCTGTCAGCAAATAGGTGACCAGACCATAGACAAGTGAACTGGCCCCAATATGAATGGCAGGACGCCCAATCATCCAGGTCCCTAGCCCGCTCACCAGCCAAATCATGGCAAGGCTTTGCACGGGCCGATAGGCCCGTTCCGCAAAGAGCATGGCAAGCAACAGGGCCAAAGGACCGGCATTAGCGGCCAAGTGCGCCCAATGTGCGTGCAAAAGAGGACTCCATAGAACACCGGGTAATCCCTCCGTCTGGCGAGGTAGGATGCCGTGGAGGTCAAGGGTATGCCCCATTAGCCAATCGATCCACTCAGCCACCACCAGCACCACAATCGATGCAAGCCCCACCTCAAACCCCCTCCCAAGGCTCATCCCTGAAGTCTTTCGAGACGATTGTTTCTTTCTCCTTGCCATGATGAAATCACGTGTTGCCGTTCTGCATCCCGAACAGGCGTTCTCATGAATGATTTTCATGAGAATCTCTGCCGGGTATTTTATTGGGGAATGGTTTGATCGCCAAGCGAGTTTGCCTATGATCCGCTCCGTGCAGTCGGCTTGAAAGCGCACGACAAAAAGGCCGTCTTTCACGAAACCACCCCTTCATCATGTCCAGAATGTTGAAATCATCAGGTGCCATGGGGCTAGCAACCTTGCTCAGTCGCGTATTGGGCATGTTGCGGGAAATGGTTTATGCCCGATTTATGGGAGATGGCATGGTCGCCAGCGCTTTTTTTTACGCCTTTCAGATTCCAAATCTATTCCGTCGCCTCCTAGGGGAAGGGGCCCTGAGTGCAGCTTTCATTCCCATGTTCAAGGAAAAGGAAGTCCAGGAAGGTGATCAAGCCATGTGGCAGGTGGCCAACGCCACCCTGTCGGCTTTGATCACTGCCTGCAGTCTGGTTGTTGTAGGCCTCATCTTATTAGCCACAGCCCTCGTCAACGGCATGACCCTGAGCTTGGAAACCTTGCTGTTTCTTAAGCTGATGCGCCTGATGTCTCCTTATGTCCTGATGGTCTGTGTCGCAGCGGTCATGATGGGGATGCTCAATGCACGCGGCCACTTCTTCATTCCCGCATTGGGGGCCACCACCATGAATGTGGTGATGATCGCCTCTGTCTTTTGGTTGGCACCACGGTTTGGGGAAGATCTTGTTGATCAGGTTCATGGACTGGCCCTGGGGATTCTGGTGGCGGGTCTGGCTCAAATGTGCTTTCAATGTCCCCTGCTTTACCGAGAAGGATTCCGCTTTCGTTGGATCAATCCATGGAGTCACCCCACTGTACGTCAGCTCGTTGGGCGCATCCTTCCTGGAGTCGTGGGCGTAGCTGCCTTTCAGATCAACATTGTCCTGACCAATGCCATCGCCTTCAGCCAAGGTGATCATGTCGTGGCCTCCTTCAATTATGCCACTCGACTCATGGAGCTTCCTCAGGGAATCTTTGGGGTTTCACTCGCTACCTTCATGCTGCCCATGCTTGCAGGCCTGGCTGCAGAAAAGAAGTACGGTGAATTCCAGACGGGATTGCGCCAAGGCATGCATTACCTGATTTTTGCTAACTGGATTGCCACGGTTCTGACGATGGTTTTAGCCGAACCCATTGTGAGACTCCTCTTCGAGGGAGAGCGCTTTGGCGCTGATGCCACAGCAAGGGCAGCCCTAGCCTTGCAATGCCTCATCCCAGGGCTTGTGTCCTTTTCGCTCGTAAATATCCTCGCGCGGGCATTCTTTGCTTTGGGTGAAGTACATCTGGCCATGCGAATCAGCGTCCTGAGTCTTTGCTGCAATCTTGTTTTCGCCTTTTTTCTCATCCCGGCCTTCAAACAAGCCGGGATGGGACTTGCCAACACCTTGAGTTCCTTGGTCAATCTCGGCTTTCTGTGGTATGCCATCCAGAGAAAATTCCCTAACATGAAGCTTCGAGAGATGGCGGGCCCAACACTCACCATTGCCGGAGCGGGGCTGCTTGCCGGGATCTTCACATGGCTCTCTAGTCACTGGCTCAAAGGTGCGCTCACAGATCTGGATAAGCTCTCACAGGCCATCCATGTTTTTTTGCCACTTGGAATGGGTCTGGCAACTTATCTACTCATTACTTACTGGGCCAAAATTGAGGCCTGCCGGGATATCCTGGATTTATTGAAGCAAAGGCTGGACAGGTGAGTCCAGAAACCCTAGAAAAGAGTCATTCCAGACGATAGCTTTCACTCCTAGGAGGGAACCGTCATTTCTTGGATCATGTCCCAGAAAAACAAATCGATTGATGCTGGTATTTGGATGAAACTCACCAAGGTCGTCGTGGCCTTGGTGATCGTGGCCGGAGTCATGGCCATTATCCAATGGTATCAGCCTGTTATTCGGCAAAATGAGGGCATGCAACGTCGCCTCATCCACCTCAAGGAACAAATCGCCGAGGAAAATCGAATTGCCAATTCTTTGCAGGAGAGGATTGGAGCCGTTTCAACCAACGACTTTACGCTGGATCGACTGGCTCGGGAAAAGTTGGGATATGCCAAACCCGGGGAAAAAGTCGTGCGGTTCGAGACTGTGAACGCCACCCTGCCATCTCGTTAAAGTCTTACGATCGCAGTTCCGCCGACCAGGCGTGAGGATGGTTTTGATCAAGGCTAGTTCCCTAGGCAAGCACGAGATGGCCTTGCCTGCACTCCTTCAAATCGTTCCGTCCAAGAAAGGTTTCAGTAATGGCGTATAGCCAGCCTTGAAATCAGGGTAGTGCCAGCTTAAACCCAGCTCAGTCTTAATCTTTTGGTTCAGAATGCGTTTGTGAGTCACCTGCCGTTTGGTAGCCGCAGCATGGCTTGGGTCAATCATGACTGGTTGAGGACGTCTGAGCTGTTCAGCCAACCAACCGTAGAGATGCTTCATGGGCACCGGCTCATCATCACTGACGTTGTAGATGGCTCCTTGAGCTCCCGATAGCATACTGGCAAGGATAGCTTGCACCACATCCTCCCGGTGAATCATGTTTACCCACCGAATCCCTGGGGATGCAAGTTGCACCTCGCCTTGCAAAACTCGATCCATGGCATAGGATCTGCCCGGACCATATATCCCTGAAAGACGGAGAATGATCCCGGGAAAATGATCTTGTCGACAGGCCTGCAGTAAGATTTTTTCAGCCTCAACCAGCACACGTGCCGTCTCTGAGTCAGGGCGGGTTGCCATTTTTTCATCGACCCATTGCCCCTCATTTTGCCCATAAACCCCTGTACTACTCAGGTAAACAAAGCGGCCTCCACATCCCAATGCCTGAATCTGGGGGATGACCTGTGTGAGTCCTTCCACATAGGAACGCTTATAGGCCTCAATGCCGCCATAACCAGAAGAGGCGGCATAAAGGACGTGAGAACAATGGTCCAGGTGTTTTTCAAGGCATTGTGCCTCGGCCAGATCAGCGTGAATCCAGGTAAGATTGGGATGGGCCAGAACCTTCTCTGATTGGGTGTGAGCCGTTCGCTTCACTGCGACCACCTTGCCACCTTGCTGCAGAATTTCCCTTGCCACAGCTAAACCGATATACCCGCACCCGAGTATCAGGACTGGGTGTGTCGCGTCCCACGCTTGTTGTTGCATCCTCGCAACCATTGTTTCATCCTGCCACAAGATGGCGAAATGCTCCAGCCCTCGATCCGACGAGTTAGCCGCTTTTTTGAAGAATCATGGATGCAAGAAGTATTCACAAGCCGATGCCAGAGACTGAGGTCAGAAAACTCCCCGAGCTGCTTGCCCCAGCCGGCGATTGGGATTGCCTGAAAGCGGCGGCAGCCAATGGAGCCAATGCAGTTTATTTTGGCTTGGATAGCTTTAATGCTCGCATGCGAGCCAAGAATTTCACCCTGGCAGACCTACCCCTGGTCATGGATTTCCTTCACTCCCGGGGCATGCGCGGATACGTGACGATGAATACCCTGGTCTTCCCTGGGGAATTGAATCAGATCGAAATTCAACTCCGCGCCATGCTTGCGGCAGAAGTCGATGCGGTCATTGTTCAGGACATGGGTCTGTGTCGAATGATCCAACAGCTTTGCCCCGATCTGCCCATCCATGCCTCCACCCAGATGACCATCACCAGTGCTGCTGGGGTCGAATTTGCGCGGAATCTCGGTGTCAGCCTGGTAGTCCTGGCAAGGGAATGTTCTTTATCGGAAATCAAAACCATCAGGCTCGAAACCCGAGGCAGTATGCCTCTAGAGGTGTTTGTTCATGGTGCGCTGTGCGTGGCTTACTCAGGACAGTGCCTGACCAGTGAAGCACTCGGAGGTAGATCGGCTAATCGAGGGGAATGTGCTCAGGCCTGTCGCATGCCCTATGAATTGATTCAGGACGGCACCCCTCTTGAGCTAGGAGATCGTCATTATCTGCTGAGCCCTCAGGATCTAGCTGGTATCGAAGTGCTGGATGAGTTGATCGAAGCGGGACTGTGCTCACTCAAAATTGAGGGGCGTCTCAAGTCAGCCAACTACGTGGCCAACATCACCGGGCTTTATCGACGCAGGTTGGATACACTTGATGGAAAGCATTCAGATGATCTGCGTGGTCAGCAAGGTGAGTTGCAGCCACAGAATCGTTACGATATGGAGATGGCTTTCTCCCGTGGGCTGCATACTGGATGGCTCAAGGGCATCGATAACCAACAATTGGTCCATGCCCGCTTTGGCAAGAAAAGAGGTGTCATGCTGGGCACCATCACCTCTATCCGGGGCAGGGGCCTGAGCCTGCGAAGCCATCATCCGATTCAGGCAGGTGATGGCATCGTCATTGATCAGGGCAAACCAGATCAACCTGAAGCAGGTGGGCGCATTTATCGCGTCAGCTCCGAGCCTTCAACACGGCCCCAAACTGCTGGCAGGCTTTACCACCTTGAGTTTGAGCCGGGCAAGAGCCTCACTGGGGGATCGAAGGTGGGAGACCGAGTCTGGAAAACCAGTGACCCCTTTTTGGAAAAACGCCTCCAGCAATCCTACCAACACCTGGACACTGAGGTGGATCAAACCATTGCCATGGAGTTTGAGGCCAAGGTGGGCAAGGTTTTTAAAATCATTGCTACCTTGGGGGAACACTGCGTGACATGCACCTCAAGCATGAAAATCGAATTAGCTCAAAAGCATCCTCTGACCATGGAGCGTATAGCTCAACAACTCAACCGACTGGGCGGGTCGGGCTATCGCTTGGGCTCACTGGACGGAAAGTTGGACAAAGATGCTATGCTCCCCATCAGCGAACTGAATCGAATGAGGCGTGACTTGGTCGAGCAGCTTGATCAAAAACCAGCCAACCCAAAGAGTTCGACTCGTTGGCCAGTCAGTCTTAAGTCACTGAATTGGCCCAATCTGGAAGATTCATCCTGGGGACAAAGCCAAGCACCTGAGGGTCCCCTTCTCATTGCCCTGGTTAGGAATCTCGAACAACTGGAGGCCATTTTAGAGGTGGGCCTGACCAGCGTTTATTGTGATTTTGAGAATCCCAAAAAATATCGTGAAGCCGTCACACGTTTCCGCCAAAAAGCGCTCAAGACCGATCCCGAAAAGGGGCATGGCATCTGGTTAGCTGGCCCTAGGATCAACAAACCAGGTGAAGGATGGATCCTTGGGCAGGTCGCAGCGGCTGAACCCGATGGATTCCTGGTTCGCAACCCAGATCAATTACAATTTTTCGCTGACAAACCATGTATTGCAGATTTCTCAATGAACGTCGCCAACGCATGGTCGGCCTTTCATTTGTTGAGTCAGCAAAGTATTGCACGGGTCACGGCATCCTATGACCTGAACGTGGGACAGCTGGAATCACTTTTAGGCAGTATGCCACCCCATTTGCTCGAAATCACCCTGCATCAACATATGCCCATGTTTCATATGGAGCATTGTGTTTTCTGTGCCTTCATGTCTTCTGGAAAAGATTATCACGATTGCGGTCGTCCTTGTGAAAAACACCAGGTTGAGCTCAAAGACAGGGTAGGTCAAAGGCACCCTCTTGTCGCCGATGTGGGTTGCCGCAATACCGTCTACAATGGCAGAGCACAAACCGGATCCGAATACGCCTCTCGCTTGATGGATCAGGGGGCAAGGTTTTTTCGCATCGAATTCCTAAGGGAGAGCCCTGCAGAGGTTCGCGCAATCATGGAGGCCTACCAAGCTCTGATTGAAGGGCGAAAGGATGGAACCTCTGTCTGGAGGGATCTCAAACTTGTGCATCAACTAGGCGTCACGCGAGGAACCATGGAGACGCGGGGTCAATCGGTTGAATGACCTCAATCAGCCTGAAGCACTGGATCCTGCCATTTACCGTGTTCCCTGATGAGGTCGATGAGGCGATCCACGGCTTCGGCCTGTGGAATGTTGAATTGAACGGGCTGCTTGCCGACATAGAGGTTGATCTTTCCCGGTGCTCCCCCCACATACCCAAAGTCGGCATCGGCCATTTCACCGGGCCCGTTAACGATGCAACCCATGATAGCGATCTTAACACCACTGAGATGACCCGTTCGGCTACGGATGGCTGCCGTCACCGATTGAAGGTCAAAGAGCGTGCGCCCACAGGACGGGCAGGCAACATAATCGGTCTTGAATGTGCGGCAACCAGCTGCCTGGAGGATGGTGTATGCCAATTGAATCGCCTTGGAAGCATCTAGCTCGTTCCTCACCAGGATGGCGTCACCGATGCCATCACAGAGAAGCGATCCCAAAGCAACAGAGCTTCGTAACAGGGCAATGGAAGAGTCCAGTCCAGGTTCAGGCTTAAAGGTATCCTTGAGTAAAATGGGATACTCACAACCCATGGATTGCAACCTTGAAGCTAGCAGTCGGAATGCCGTGATAACGGGTAGTTTCGTCCCATCGGCTACCGTCAGCAAGCTTACCTCCTCAGGTAGTTCAAACCTGTCGGCTGTCGGATCCAAGGCGAGAATCACCCCGTCAGAACTATTGCCTTCGACCTGGAGGCTAGCCTTACCGGAGTCTCCTACAGGATAAAGTCGTTGCTGGTCAGCATCCCCCAGCACTCGAATCGTCTGTTCACCCCCACAGGCAAGTCCGGTATTGAGCTCACAGGCCATACTGGCTCGTCTGGTGTAATGGAAAGGGTCAAAGGAGGGTGTCGCGTCAAAATCCTGCTGTTGCTGAGTCAGCCGAGGGATCTGCTCGAGGAGATCACGGCAAACAGGGATTTCATTGGGAGCATCTTCAGTCAGTGACACTCGGATCGTATCCCCAAGACCATCGCACAACAAGGCTCCGATGCCGATGGCGCTCTTGACTCGTCCGTCCTCACCATCGCCAGCCTCGGTCACACCGAGATGAATGGGATAATGCCAGTCCGGCCCAAGGCTCTTCAGTCGGGCTACCAGCAATCGATAGCACTCAATCATCACCTTGGGATTACTCGATTTCATCGAGAACTTGAACTGATGAAAGTCTAGTTTGCGCGCAATGTGAGCAAATTCCAGAGCACTTTCAACCATCCCCAAAGGCGTATCCCCGAACCGGTTCATGATACGATCACTCAGCGAACCATGATTGGTGCCAATCCGAATGACGCGCCCCAGTCGCTTGCACAGCTCAACCAGGGGAGCGAATTTGGATTCGATTCGGTGAAGCTCCTCCTGGTATTGATCTTCGGTGTATTCTCTGATCTTGAACTTTTTGGAATCGGCGTAATTTCCCGGATTGACGCGCACAACCTCCACCCACTTGGCAGCTTCCATGGCTGCTTCGGGCTTGAAATGAATATCCGCCACCAAGGGAACGTGACAACCTTGCTGCCTCAGTGCCTTGGAAATATTTTCGAGGTTCGCGGCATGACGGACGGTCTGAGCGGTGATTCGCACCAATTGGCAACCTGCAGCTGCCAGATCCAGGGTCTGTTGAACGCAGGCATCGGTGTCCAGCGTATCACTGGTAATCATGCTCTGGTAGACGATGGCAGCATCGCCGCCCAGGGTCAGAGCAGTGTGAGGATTTTGAATCAGGATTTCCCTGGATGAACGCCGACTGTATCGGAAAAAGGAATCAATGGGATCCATGGGATTCAAGGCTGACTCGTCGATGCTTGAGGAGCCTCAAAAACGATTTCATATTCTTGGGCCTGCCCACCACCTCCAAGGTCCTGAACATCAAAGAAACTCACGTAGAGCATGTAACCAATGACCAGAAGAGCAAAGCCAGTCTGAACATAATTGAGAATACTAAATGGGATGGGGCGCCGAATGATACCCTCGATACAGGCCATCACAATGTGTCCACCATCGAGCACCGGAACCGGCAGCAAATTAAGCAGTGCCAGGTTCACATTGAGGATCACGCTGAACCACAAGGCCAAGCGCCAACCATAATCACTATCAAACAGACGGTAGTAAATACGCATGATCCCGACAGGGCCGCTGAGATGCTGGGCGCCAATGTCAGAATCCTTCGTGAAAAGAGCGTCAAAGGTGTTGACCATGGCCATCACACTTGCCCTGATTTGTTCGTTAGGCCCAGGGTGATCAATCACCATGTCGCCGCCTCTGTCCCATTCGATACCGACCATGCGGCGCTGCTCCTCTTCAGGTGGCGCATCACCCACAAAACCAGGAAAGACAGGAGTCATGGTCACATCCAACAAAGTCCCCTCCCGGCGAATGACGAGGGAAAGCGGATTGCCATCACCCGAGGCCACTGCATCGTTAAGTGAAGCGGGGTGAAAAATATCAACTCCGTCCACCGAGACTACCACATCGTTGGGCTGGATGCCTGCCAGTTCGGCCGGGCTGTTGGCTTTCACGCTGGCCACCATCGGGGTTTGAAGCGGTGCAATCTGGATCTGACGGAGGTTGCCACGTTTGTACCATTCGGCATCTTCCTTGACTGGAGAAGGTTCGAACTTGAGCTTCTGCCCTGCTCGGTTGACTTCAACAGGTATGGTGTCACCGGTGCTGCTCACCACCTGCCAGGTCACAGCATCACCGATTCCTGACCATCGACTCACCTTTGATCCGTTAATCGATACAATCTCATCTCCAGCCTGGAGGCCAGCTGCTTGAGCAGGACCTCCTTCGACCACATACCCGATGGTGGTGGTGGTGTCGGTTTCACTCACTGGTTTACCAACGCCCCAGACGATGACGGCAAACAGGTAGGCAAGGCCGAAACTGAACAACGGTCCAGCAAAAGCAACAATGATCTTATCCACCACTGTGATCGGCGGTAGTTCCTTATGTGCTTCAGCTCCCTTGCCTTCGATTGCTTCCATCGGAGCCATCTGGGGAAGCGCGACAAAACCACCAGCAGGGATACTCCCCAAGCTATATTTAACCCCACCATATTCACGTTCAAACAGAGGCTTACCAAACCAAATACCAAATCGTTCAACCACCAAACCTCGCCATCTAGCAGCCAAAAAATGGCCGAGTTCGTGAACGATGATCAGGGCATTGAATAGCACGATCACTTCCAGGATGATGAAGATGAACTTAAAAATTTCCATGTTGAACAAGGCGATAAGTGATATCGCTAGTAAAAAGCGAGGGACAACCCTCGCGAGGCTGAAGATAACGGCTGGAAAGGGATAATCAATGGTTGTTTTGGGATCCTCCAGCCAATTTCGCAGCCACAGCTTGCGCAAAGTAGGTAAGGATCATATCGGCTCCAGCCCTGCGAATCGCCAGCAATGATTCATCCCGTGTGCGATCAAGATCTAACCAGCCCTGACGAGCCGCTGCATGAATCTGTGCATATTCGCCTGAAACTTGGTAGGCTACCAAGGGAAGATCTGTCCGATCTCGAAGACGGGTGAGGATGTCCAGATAAGGACCAGCTGGTTTGACCATCAGCATGTCCGCTCCCTCTTTTTCATCCAGAAGCCCCTCTCGGATGGATTCGCGGGCGTTGGCAGGATTAAGTTGGTAGGTGGCCTTACTGAGGTATTGCTTACCCGCGGCAACCTGACTACCGACTGCGTCCCTAAAAGGACCATAATAAGCAGAGTCGAACTTGGCACTGTAGGCCAAGATTGAGACATCACCATGCCCGGTATGGTCAAGAACCTGACGAATAGCCCCAACACGTCCGTCCATCATGTCAGAAGGGGCGACCCAATCTGCCCCAGCATCCGCCAGAATTCGGGCCATCTGAGTCAATACGTTGATGGAGCGATCATTATCCACATCTTGCCCATCATCACTCAATATCCCATCGTGGCCGTGGCTTGTGAACGGATCAAGCGCCACATCCGCAATGACTGTCAGCGCAGGCAAGGCAGCTTTGAGGGCTCGGATCGTCCTCGGTGTCAGCCCGGAAGGATCCAGGGCAGCACTACCAAATGGATCTTTAAGTGAGGTGGGATTGCAGGGAAAAAGTGCCACAGCCTGAATCCCCAAATCCATCAACTGACGGCAAGATTCAATCACTGCCTCGGGAGATTGCCGGTAAACCTCAGGCATCGAATCCACTGGCTCCGGTGCCTGAAGCCCATCTTTGATGAACAATGGAGCGATGAGCTGCTCCGGCCGAATATGGGTCTCTTGAAGCATGCTTCGAATCCCAGAAGACCTTCGCAGCCGTCTCATTCTAACCGGTATTTCCCGGTGGGGGCTATGGGAGAGAACCTCCTCGGTGATTTTTGGAATCTTTGGTGCCATGCGGAGGCCCTCCATCACGATGGGAGTAGTTCAAGCGCGTCCATGACCTGACGCAATCGCGCCCGTTTTTCGGCATTCATGGGGACGAGTGGCAACCTCAAATCCAAAGCAAGCCGCCCTTGCAGGTGAAGGGCCTCCTTGACAGGAACTGGATTGGTTTCAATGAACAAGGACTTGAAAAGGGGATAGAATTGCTGATGCAGGCGCAGGGCTTCAACATGCCTTCCTTCAGCAGCTGCCCGCACCATGTTCGCCATCTGAGCTGGGATAAGGTTGGAAGCAACGCTGATGACACCCTGGGCTCCCACGGCCATGAACGGCAACGTCAAACCATCGTCGCCACTGAGAATGGTAAATGAGGATCCCAATAGATGCCGAAGCTGGCTGACACGGTCTGCATCGCCACCGGCTTCCTTGATACCCACTATATTGGGGCAGGCCGCGGCGAGGCGCTGAACTGTCTCTGCCTCGATAGCCACGTGGCATCGACCCGGAATACTGTAGAGGATGATGGGGAGTTGCGTGGCCTTGGCAATAGCCTGAAAATGAGCAAAGAGGCCCTCCTGGCTGGGTTTATTGTAATAGGGGGCAACCTGAAGCGAGCCGTCGACACCCAATTTTTCAGCTTGTTGGGTTAGGTGGATGGCTTCCTGGGTAGCATTGCCTCCCGTTCCAGCCAGTATCTTGAGCTTGCCGGCGGCTTCCCGCGTGGCGATTTCGATGACTCGAAGATGCTCCTCGCAATCCAGGGTAGGCGATTCCCCCGTTGTGCCCACTGGAACGAGCCCATCAACCCCGGCTTCAATTTGGGCGTGAATCAGGCTTACCAGAGCCTCTTCGTCCAACTTACCATCCCGAAAGGGCGTTACTAATGCAGTGTAAGTACCTGTAAACATGCTACTTGCTTCTAATCCAATTCAACCTCACCCGTGAACGCAACCACCGCAGGCCCCGTCAAGCGAAGGCGAGCATAACCTAATTCATGCGTCTCAAAAGATACTTTGAGCTTATCCCCACTTTTGACTTCAACCCCAATGGGAGAAGGCATCCCATGGAGACTAGCCATGACCAGTGCACAGGCTGATACTCCCGTGCCGCAGGCAAGGGTTTCACCCTCAACTCCACGCTCGTAGGTTCTAACCCTGATCCGCTCAGGTGCTATCTTTTGAACAAAATTAACATTGGTGCCTTTGGGTGCAAAGTCGGCATGATAACGAATCAGACTCCCTAATTTCATCACATCCACCGAGGCGAGTTCCTCGACTTCCACCACCGCATGAGGTACCCCCGTGTTGACGGAATGAACCACGATGGATTTCCCATCGACCAACAAGTGCTGGTGCATCGTCATTGGGCCTGGAGGCGTGAGATCAACGCAGACCTCTTCTCCAAGAAACTCCGCTCGAATGACACCAGCGAGGGTGTCAAAAGAAACTGATTCAGCAGGGGAAAGCCCCTTGGCAAAGGCGGCAAAACACCTGGCTCCATTGCCACACATTTCCGCCGCGCTGCCATCACTGTTGTAAAATTGCCAGGACCATTGGGCCTGATCGCTAAGCGGAGGCTCAAGCAGCATCAATCCATCTGCCCCAATGCCAGCATGGCGATCGCATAAGCGGGCTATCTGCAAGGTTGAAAGTTTCCAGGACTGTTTGCGGTTGTCAATGAGGATGAAATCATTGCCAGCGCCGTTCATTTTGGTGAAGGGTAAGCGCATCAAATGGTAGCCAAAATTAGCGAGGTGGCTGAGGGCTGGAAAGCCCAAAATTGCTTCGATGCAGTGCTTGGTCTAAGCTTTGCTACCGTAGCCTTCAAAATAATTCTCCCTGCTGCGCAGGTAACTCGATGGGGAGAATGCTCCGAGGATCATTACTCCCCGAAGCGTGAACCCATTGCCCCACAGGGTAGCTCTTCATGGCTTTTGTACTCAAGGGCCTTAAGGAGGGTAATAGGCTGGCCACATCTTGAAAGCGCTCATCCAACCAGGCAGGCCAAATCGAAGGATCCAAAATAACAGGCATCCGGTCATGAACACGACCCACCAAATCATTAGCCTGTGTGGTGAGGATAGAAAAGGTTTCTAGCAGCCCACCATGGGGCGCATGCCAGTAATCCCAGAGACCGGCAAAAGCGAAACCTTGCTCGCTTTCGAGCACAAAACGCCACGCCTGAGATCCACGAGCTCGGCGGTCCCATTCATAGAAACCATCGGCCAACACCAGGCATCGGCGGTAGCGCATGGGGCCACGAAAGGCCGGTTTCATTGCAGCGGTTTCAGCTCGAGCATTAATCAGCGGGCGTGGTGTTTTTTCAGGGCGAGACCAGAAAGGAATCAATCCCCAAGGCAACTGATCCAGAGAGGGGCCCTGCCCAGCAACCGATCGCACAATGGTGGCGTTTTGTCCTGGGCAGAGATTATAAAGCGGACAGAAATGAATGGCGTCATCAAGGCCAAGCGATGCGGTGAGTGCCGCAGAGCTCTTGGTATGAGAATACCTGCCACACATGAGCTAGCTTGCCAAGAATCCAGTTCGGCTTGTTCAAAACATCAAGCCCCCATATGGGGTTGATCCATTAAGTCTCCCGCAAAGTGTGATCGCCATGAAAAGCAAAACGATCAGCCGGGTGGATTGGCCGACTGATCGCCTTAAAAACCGATGCGGGAAGGCTCAGATTTTCACCCACTGACGTGAGGCTGCCGATTCCTCAACTGCCTCGAGAACGCGTTGGTTGCGTTTGCCGTCTTCGAAAGTCGGTTGAACCGATTTCCCATCTACCACCGCATTGACGAAATCAGCGAGGGTGTGGACAAAAGTATGCTCATAGCCAACGATGTGACCAGGAGGCCACCACTGGCCAACAAATGGATGATCACCGCCCGGTTGAGTGACCAAGATATCGCTGAATCCCTGACGATCTGAAGCCACCGTGTTGTCAAACCACTTCAGTCGATTCATATCTTCAAAATCGAAGTATAGGGAGCCTTTGCTACCATTGATTTCGATGACAATGTTATTCTTCCTGCCCAAGGCGAAACGAGTCGCTTCGAGGTTGGCCACCGCACCGTTGGCAAACTTGCCGATGAAAAGGGAGGCATCATCCACTGTCACATCCCCCATCGTCTTGCCGCCGGCTCCCCCTAGTCCATCTCCCTTACCAGACTGGTCTTCAATTGGGCGCTGTTTGATGAAAGTATTCATCATGCCACAAACCTCCTCAAATTCGCCAACCAAGTATCGCCCGAGGTCGATGATGTGGGCGTTGATATCTCCGTGAGCGCCGCTGCCGCTCACACCCTTCTGAAGGCGCCAGACAAGAGGGAAGTCGGGGTCGACGATCCAATCCTGGGCATAGCGAGCGCGGTAATGATAGAGATCTCCAAGCGCTCCTTCTTCGATCATTTTCTTAGCATGAGCAATGGCCGGTATGCGTCGGTAGTTGTGACATACCATGTTGACAATCCCAGCTTGCTGGGCTGCATCAACCATCTCCTGACATTGGGCAACGGTCATACCCAAGGGTTTTTCGCAGAGCACATGTTTACCGGCCTTAGCTGCGGCGATGGCAATTTCGGCATGGGAATCATTGGGAGTATTGATATCCACAATATCAATCTCAGGATTATTGATAACCTCCTGCCAACTGGTCGAGATGTTGTTCCAGCCCAAAGACTTTGCCGATTCTTCCAAAGCCTGCTGATTGCGGCCGCAGATGGTATGCATGGCCACTTCAGCCTTGAGAGGAAAAAAATGTGGGGCCTGACGCCAACCGTTCGAATGGGCTTTACCCATGAACCGGTAGCCAATCATTCCAACTTTAAGTGTTTTGGACATAAGAGCTTATCAAGATTCTAAGTTAGAGGTTGAATCGGAAATTGAGTGCTTTATAAAAAGATCCAGTCGCCAAGTCAACGCGTGACTTGAAGCTATGCTCTTACAGATTTTGAAATCAAAACTGCATTTGGCCACCGTGACAGATGCGTGCGTGGATTACGAGGGAAGCATGACCATCTCCAAAGATTTGATGGATCAGGCAGGGATGTTGCCCTACGAGAGGATTCTCTGTGGCAACATGGCCAATGGCAATCGGTTTGAGACCTACCTCATTCCTGGAGAGCCAGGTGCAGGACAAATCATCCTTAATGGCGCCACCGCCCACCTTGGAAAACCCGGTGATCGCCTCACCATCATGTGCTTCAGCAACCTCACGCCAGAGGAAGCGTCCGAGTGGCATCCCAAAGTGCTGGTACTCGACCAGCAAAACCAAGTGATCGAAGAGCGCTCATGAATGGGTCCATCGGTGCTGAAACAAGGTGACTCCCATGGCAACAGTGGCCCTTCAAACCATCGCCGAGCATGTCCATGGAACCCTTCATGGACCAGGGGAGCTGGAAATAGCCGGCATCGCTCCGGCAGAGATGGCAGCCAATGGGTTCATGACCTTTGCTGAGAATGAATCCTACCTGCGCAAAGCTCTCTCTAGCCAGGCATCGGCACTACTCATTCCAAAAATTGAGGCTTCAATCGACCGACCCTGTGTGCGCGTAGAAAATGTCCGCGTCGCCTTTGCCAAAATACTGGAATTGTTCCACCCTGAGGCTCTGCCAAGTCCTGGCATCCATCCCTCAGCGGTGATCGACCCTACGGCAACGGTTGATGAAACCGTTCACATCGGACCCAACTGCGTGGTAGAGGCTCATGCGATCCTCAGTCCAGGGGTGATTCTCACTTCACAGATTCATGTCGGCGCACGATCCAGTATTGGTAAGGATTCGAAGCTTTTCCCTCGGGTGACCCTTTATCCTTCCACCATGGTGGGAGAACGGGTCCGTATCCACGCGGGGGCTGTGATTGGGTCGGATGGCTATGGCTACGTCCTGGACCAGGGGGTTCATCGCAAGATCCCTCAGGTGGGCAATGTCATCATCGGCGATGATGTGGAGATAGGAGCCAACACGACCATTGACTGCGGCGCTCTGGGTGCCACTCGCATCGGCAAAGGAAGCAAGATCGATAATCTGGTACAGATTGGGCACAACGTTGTGATTGGGGATCATTCCATCGTTATCGCACAGAGCGGGATCGCTGGGAGCACGCGTGTGGGTAACTATGTGATTCTGGCGGGCCAGTCTGGCATAGCTGGTCACTTGTCAATTGGAGACAAAGCAGTGGTTGCCGCACAATCGGGAGTCATGCATTCCATCCCAGCCGGGGAAAAATGGATGGGATCCCCTGCTCAACCAGACAGGAAAGCAAAACGGCAACTGATCGCCATCACGCGACTGCCCGAACTCATCGGGCAATTGAAGAAATTCCTCCCAGGCTGAAGCAGCCAAACCCATGGCCTATGGACACCCACTCATGAAAAGCGTGAGCTCAGATCTGATGGACCAATGGTTGATTGAAGCAGCTCAATCTCCCCGCAAACGTAGCCACTACAACTACCATCCGAGTCTGGATGACCCTGTTCAAAGACTATGCATTGCCTTGTGCAAAGGGACCTATGTGCGACCGCACCGTCATCCTCAGGACGACCGCTGGGAACTGATCATCGCCTTGAGAGGCAGAACAGCAATGGTGACTTTTGACGATGCAGGAAAACCCCAGGACAAATACCTACTTTGTCCTCTTTCATTGCCCGCAGTCGAATGCCCACCCAATACCTGGCACACCCTCTATCCACTGGACGATGAGAGTGTCATCATGGAGATCAAGCAGGGACCCTACCTGCCCAACCAACCGGAATACTTTGCCACCTGGGCTCCCGAGGAAAACGATCACAGCGCCGTTCTGTCATACATGGCTGCCCTCCAGGCCTTCTGAAGACATGCCAAAGCCAGTTTGCACGGTTTCGACCTTGTTATATGTCTTCAATGATGCTGAACAAATCCTGCTTCAGTGCCGTCGTCGCCCACCGCATCAATCCCAGTGGAGCCCTCCCGGGGGTAAATGCAGGATTGATCAAGGTGAGTCCCCCCATCAGTGTGCGGCAAGAGAAGCCATGGAAGAACTTTGTCTCTCAGCCTCCGCAGATCAATTCCGTCTCTGCGGCATCATCACCGAGCAATCACTGGATGAACAGGGACATTGGCTGATGTTTCTCTTCGAATTTCAGCCCCGACTCAAACACCTGCCTCCCGAACACGAAGAGGGTCACTACCAATGGTTCGATGCAGCAGAACTCAGTCATTTGGACATACCGCAAACAGATCGTGAGTTCATCTGGCCACTTTTCTGGCGGCACCGGGGTGGTTTCTTTGTGACTGATTGCAAGACGCAATCAGGAAAAGTCATCAACTGGCAAAGCCTTCAAAGTTCTCCGCCACCCCACATCCACCCCGCCGAGCATGATTGACCTTAAAAGTGATGCCTACTTCATGAGCGAGGCCCTGAGACAGGCCAAGCGCGCCTATGTTGCCGATGAGGTACCAATCGGAGCGGTTATTGTGAAGGAGGGACGCATCATCGCACGAGCCTTCAACCAGGTGGAATGCTTGAAGGACGCCACAGCTCATGCCGAAATGCTTGCGCTGACACAGGCTCAAAATGCCCTCGATGACTGGCGGCTAAATGGTTGCACGCTTTATGTCACCAAAGAACCATGCCCCATGTGCGCAGGGGCCATTGTTCATTGTCGGCTGGACCGGGTGGTTTTTGGTCTGGGGGACCCTCGGGCTGGAGCGGCTGGAGGTGCTTTGAATCTCCTACAATTTGCCTCGCTCAATCACCAATGCGAAATCAACGGGGGTGTTGAAGAAAGCGCTTGCCTGGAACTGATTCAATCATTTTTCAAAACCAAAAGGATGACCTCCAAGCATGAGTCTTCATGCCTGGATATCAGCCCAAAGCTGCCTCCCCTACCCCCTTCTACCCTCAACTAACCATCATCAATGAAACTCGGACACCTTCTTCGGTACGGGTGATGCCGTTGGCCTTGGGGTCTAAAGTAGGTTCACCATCAACAAGGTAAAGGTAGCGATGATGCCCTGTATGAATGGAAAGCTGCAAAAACCACGCACCATCGGGAGTACGTTCCATTGGATGGGATTCCTGATCCCATCCATTGAAGTCACCGATGAGCTGGACTTGCTTAGCCTTTGGGGCAGCAAAACTGAAATTCACGGGCACGACGGTATTTTTGGCCGAATAACGATTCATTGACATTCCCTGATACCTTTATCTTTTGCAATCTGAGTAGGTCATTCCCTTCACCCCTGGTTTGTCTCTGTCTCAAATCAAGACTATTGGACCTAGAACAGGATGAACAAAGTGGGAAACAAAGCAAAACTCATACCTTGATTCAAGAAACTTTGAGGTTTTTCCATCGTTGCCAAGCCATCACATTCTCCATACAAGTGACGCATGCAAAGTCCTACGGTTTTCCATGCACCCAAACGCCTTCTGATGGGACCAGGGCCCAGTGATGCTGCTCCCAGCGTCCTCAAGGCCATGGCCATGCCTCTTGTTGGGCATCTGGATCCTTCTTTCATACAAATGATGGAGGAAATCAAGGGCATGCTGCGCTCGGTTTTTCAAACCACCCACAACATGACCTTCCCAGTCAGTGGCACGGGCAGCGCAGGTATGGAATTCTGCATGGTGAATCTTGTTGAGCCGGGAGATGAAGTCGTGGTGTGTATCAACGGCGTTTTTGGCATGCGCATGGCAGAGGTAGCCGAGCGTTGCGGTGCCAAGGTGATCAAGGTGGAAGCCCCTTGGGGGCAGATCATCGAAGCCTCTCAGGTCGCCAAGGCCTTGGAGGGACGAAAGCCCAAGCTGGTAGGTCTGGTCCATGCGGAAACCTCCACCGGAGCTCTTACGCCGGTCGAGGAGATATCAGAACTTGCTCACCAAGCCGGCGCCCTCATGCTGCTGGATACAGTGACCTCCTTGGCAGGGTGCGAAGTCAACGTGGATAAATGGCAGATTGATGCGGTATACAGCGGCACGCAAAAATGCCTGAGTTGTCCTCCCGGGCTGTCTCCAGTTTCGCTAAGCGACAAGGCTCTTGAAGTAGCTCAATCACGTCGAGAAAGGGTTCAAAGCTGGTATCTTGATGTCAACCTTCTCAATGGCTATTGGGGAACTGAGCGAGTCTACCACCACACCGCCCCCATATCGATGAATTATGCTTTGCATGAAGCCTTGCGACTGGTTCTTGAAGAGGGTCTGGAAACAAGGTGGAAGCGCCACCAACAAAATCATGAACGCCTGGTTGCAGGTCTTAGCGAAATGGGACTTGGTATTGCTTCTCAGCCTGGCCATCAATTATGGCAACTCAACGCTGTGACGGTTCCAGAGGGTATTGACGAAGCATCGGTCCGACAACAACTCCTTAAGGATCATCAAATTGAAGTCGGCGCGGGCTTAGGCCCACTCAAAGGGAAAATTTGGCGAGTGGGGCTCATGGGTGAATCCTCACGCCCAGAACATGTGGATCAACTACTGGGCAGCCTGAAGTCTATCCTTGGCCGCTAGAAGACTCCCCCCTCACCCAGGCTACTCTGTAGCCTAGTCACATCACTATGATCCTGGCAGAACCCTCTCGAATCATGCCGTGGATCATGCTCTTGGCTTGTCTGGGCATCGGGCTTTTCAGCTTATTTTTTGTGGCGCTGCGATGGTTTGAATACCGCCAGACCTTTAGGCCGAGCCAAACCATCGTTTCTCAGCCCCATGAAAGCATCCCAGGTGGCAAGGAACTTCGGGTCATGTCAGGAGGGAAGTATACTCTGAGCGCTTGGTTTCTGCCTTGCCAAGCCTCTTCCCCTTACCATGATTGGTTGATTGTTTTTTCCCACGGGAATGCTGGGAATCTATCACATCGACAGGATTTTTTCCGGACTTGGCACAGCATGGGCTTCAACATCCTGGCCTACGACTACCGCGGCTACGGCACCAGCCAGGGAAAGCCAACCGAACAGGGAACCTATGAAGACCTTCGTGCAACCATTCAGTGGGCAGAAGAGGCCGGGTTTGAACCATCGCGCATCATTTTACTTGGTAAGTCCCTGGGAGGTGGGGTGGCATCCGCTCAAGCCGCACGCCTCCCGGTAGCAGGTTTGATCCTTCACTCAACTTTCACCAGCCTACCTGATCTGGGGGCTGAACTGTTTCCTTGGTTGCCCGTCAGGGCGCTGGCTGGCATGGCATTCCCGACTCGAAAACGGCTGGCTTCAATCCAATGTCCCGTCCTGATCCTTCATAGCAAGGAAGATGAATTAATTGGCTTCACGCACGCAGAGCGCAATCAGGAAGCCTGCACTTCTCCGTGCCAGCTGATTGAACTGGACGGTGGCCACAATGATCCTGACTCCTCTCGGATGGAGCAAATCACTCAAGGCATCAATCAATATATGGAAACCCTCAACCATCATGACAACGCTCCATCAGGACGATGATCTGGTAATGCAGCCCAAAATCCCTTCATGAGAACCTCCAAATATCCATCCAGCTCAAATGGTTTTTCGCAGCGGGCTCAAGCTGTTGAGCCTCCCCCTATCGCCTGGCTGATGGAACAGAAACTCAAGTATCCAGCACTGATTTCCCTGGCTGCGGGTTTTACCGATCCGGATACACTACCAGACAAAGAGACCATGCAGATCATGCATCAAATGGCCAAAAGCAAGGCGGTGATGCGAACCACGCTACAATATGGGACAGGATCTGGAAGAAAGCGACTTCGCGAGTTGACCGGCCAGCGCATCGCTGAACTGGACCACACGGCATCAGATAAACCTGCCTACAATTCGGAACGCATCCTGATTACCCACGGTAGCCAACAATTTCTATATCTCGTCACCGAAGCGCTTTGTGATGCGGGTGATATGGTGATGGTGGAGGCACCCACTTACTTTGTTTACCTGAGTATCCTCAAATACTTTGGGGTCAGGGCATGCAGTGTCCCCCTGAAAACCGATGGGATTGACCTCGTCGCGTTTGAAAAAAAACTCGAACAACTCAAGCAGTCAGGAGATCTGTGGCGCCTGAAGATCATTTACTTGGTTACTTACCACCAGAACCCAACCAGCCAGAGTATGCCATTGGGTAAAAAACAAGCTCTCATGCGTCTGCTTGCCAGATATGAGAGGGATGCGGGTCATCCCATCTATGTCTTGGAGGATGCAGCCTACCGGGAACTAGGGTTTGTCCAAGAGGCATCGGCACCATCCATGTTATCCCTGCCCGGGGCCTTGAAAAGGGTGATCTATTCAGGGACCTACAGCAAACCCTTTGCCACCGGTATCCGGGTCGGATTTGGGATCAGTCCTGCACCGCTGGCAAGGGCCCTCGAACACATCAAAGGTAACCAGGATTTTGGCACCTCGGAACTGCTTCAGGCCATCCTCGAGAGAGCGCTGGAAAGCAGACTTTACGCAAAGCACCTCAAGCTCATCCAAGCTCGTTATGCTCAGAAGGCAGGGCGAATGGTTGATGCGATGAAAAAGTATTTCCCTTCAACGGTCCAATGGGCCGCCCCACAAGGAGGCCTTTATGTCTGGACGAAAGTTCCAGAACCAGTCGACACAGGTCCAAGGGGCGAGCTGTTTGAGGCGAGCCTAAAACAGCAGGTGCTCTACGTCCCTGGATGCTACGCCTATGCCCCAGACGTCATGGGCCCTGAGAGAAACACTGCCATGCGACTAAGCTTCGGCAACGCCAGCCTGCATCTGATCGAAGAAGGCATTCGTCGCCTCGGCAAATCCCTCAGGGCAACCCTAGGATGACCCTGAAGCAATCCGAGCACTGACAGTGGGCTTGGCCCTGATGGCGCTAAAAATCGAAGGTCACGCCCTCGAGGCGGCGAGCAATTTCCCCAAGCACGCGCTGCTCCTCTTCGAGAGTCGGAGCATTGAAGGTCACGCTGAACCGGAGGAAGGCGCCTGCATCGTCCCAAGGAACCGTTGAAATCAACTTTTCTCTGATCAACCACTGCGAAGCAGCCTCGGCATTTTCAAATACGACACGCTGTCCATCGGGTTGGATGGCTGCTGTGGGGCTTGGAAGGTAGAGGAAGAATGAACCGCTGGGCTTCCTAGCATCCAACCCTGCATCTTGGAGGACCTTAACCAAGCCATCCATGCGACGACTGTATTTGGTTGCAATGCTGGCTGTGATTTCAGGATGATCCCAACAATAGGCTGCAGCATGCTGAATAGCCAGGAACTGGCCCGAATCGGTGTTGTCCTTGACATCACCGTATGCTTTGACAATCCGCTCATTACCTGCAACGAACCCACAGCGCCAACCGGTCATGTTAAAGGCCTTGCTCGTGGAATGGAGTTCCACCCCCACATCCTTGGCTCCAGGAATGGACAGAAAGCTCAAAGGTGCCCCCTCGAAAACGAGCGCTGCGTAAGCCGCATCATGAACCACGATCACCTCATGTTGTTTCGCCCACGCTACCACCTCCTTGAAAAAATCAACCGTTGCGCTGGCGCCGGTAGGGTTGTTGGGGTAGTTGAGAACCAGAACTTTGGCTCGGTCCATTACAGCACCAGGGATAGCACCCAGATCAGGGAGGAAGGCGTTTTCTCGGGTAATGGGCAGCTGATGGACCTCGCCGCCGTAATACCTAGCATGAGTTCCCAGCACAGGATATCCAGGTGTGGTCATCAACACGACGTCACCAGGGTTGATAAAAGCTGCCGGCAGGATGGAAAGCGCTGCCTTGCTACCAATCGAATGTAAGACTTCAGTGGCTGGGTTGATACCGGGAGCACCACAGACACGATCCAGATAGCGAGCCGCTGCCAGCTTCATGACTTCATCGCCATTATCGGCATAGCCTCGATTATGAAGTTTGGAGGCCTCGGTATGCAGGATCTCAATCACCTCCGGAAAAGCCATTGCATCGGGCTCACCCACACCCATGTCGATGATCTCCGCACCAGGATTGGCTTCAAGAGCCGCTTTCTTGGCCCTTTTGATCTTCTCGAACTTGTAGATGGCAGTGGTCTTGCCATACTGGCTTCCGCCAATTCTTTCAGCGAATAGATTCTGGATATAGGTTTCTTCTGACATAGGTTACATTGAGTCGTTTTTCACTTTTACAGCGAGAAAGTCGAAAAATAGTCAATCATCAAGAGATCATCAAGCATCGACTCACCTGCTTTCATGCGAATTTTCCCCGTCATCCTGCATGTCGACATGGATGCTTTTTTTGCCTCTGTCGAACAGCGAGATCGCCCCGAGCTCAGGGGATTGCCAGTGATTGTGGGAAGTCCTCCGGGAAGGCGTGGTGTCGTGTGTGCTGCTAGCTATGAGGCCAGAGCTTTTGGGGTTCATTCTGCCATGCCATCCAACATCGCTCAAAAACGATGTCCCAAGGCTATTTTCCTAAAGCCGGACATGGAGCGCTATCGAAACGAATCGATCCAAATCATGAGACTGATTGCTCCCTTTGGGGATCAAATCGAACAAGTTTCAGTAGATGAAGCCTACCTTGATGTCAGCCTACAATGCCAGCTTGCAGACCATGACCAATCCCTACACAAAGCGCTAGATCTGGCTCGCAAGCTGAAGGACTGTGTGAAGCAGGAGCGCGGGCTAACTATCAGTGTTGGCATTGGTGGTAGCAAGCTGATGGCAAAAATTGCTAGTGACTTTGACAAACCTGATGGTTTGATCCTTATTCCCGAAAGGGACAAGGTGGCTCTATTGGGCGCCTTACCGATTCGGCGTCTGCCCGGAGTCGGTAAAGTGACTGAAGAGGCCCTGCTGGCGGCTGGCATTGATCGTATCAATCTTCTCAAGGACCTCTCCCATCCCCCAACCGGGCTAAGCGTCAACCAACTGCAGCACCTGCAGTCGCTGGCAGAGGGCAGGGATGATCGATCTGTCCGGGAGACGACAAGCATCAAGCGCATCAGTAGTGAAAACACCTTTGATGAGGATACCGAAGATCGCCGCTTGATCAGACAATGTCTCAGGCAACAGGCAAACGAACTTTCGGGGAAGTTGCTCTCTCGATCACTTCATGCCCAGGGTATCCAGGTCAAGGTGCGCTATGGTGATTACACCACCTTATCAAGGCAAATAAGCCTCACAGACCCTATTCAAAGGGAGGATGATATTTACCGCTCGGCTTGTCGATTGCTCGGCAAGCATCAACTCGTCTCGCGGCCCCTGAGGCTTATAGGCATTGGCGTCTATACTCTGCGAGAGAGCCCGGTCATCCAACTTCTGTTGCCCCTGGAATGATCCTACCCCCTTAAGGTTGGATGGATAATCATGGCTCAGCTACCAGGATGGCATCCCCATGAACCACTGGATGAGCCATCGAGCGCGACTCATCGTAAAGCCAGTGAACCCGAATATCATCCATGTTAAGTAGCAGCCTAGTATCTCGATCAGGCAAGTGGCGCTTGTGTGTTGGATAGGTTAGGCTCGGGTAGCGCTCAGAGTTTGAGAGCCGGATCCCATCAACTCTACCGGCAAAAAAATGATTCCCTCCCTCGCGAAAATCTTCCGAGGCTCCGATGACCCAGTCACCCCCCTGCCACGCAATCGATCCTTGATAATCAAGCGTGGCATGGCGTTGCCCATCCAGCAGGAAGGCAACACCGCTGGGTTGGATTTGTGCCACAAGGTGACACCAACGGCCATCAGGCACAGCCATGCTCACAGGGGCATGCAATCGTTGATTCTGTCCGCTAACATCATAAAGGCTTAGGAAAGGAATCCCCCCTTCCAAACCAAGAGTCAAACCGGCCTGTCCCTTTTGATTGGAGATGAGCCAGGCATCTTGCGAAGGCTTTTGGGAGAAAAGCTTCATTTCCAAGGTCAGGCTATCCCCGGTGAGTTGAAGTTGGTCCTCGGCAATCACCATGCAGTCATCTCTTCCGTCAAGGAGCATGACCGACTCCCTGCTAGGCACAGCAGGGGCTGGCAGATCAACTCGATAGGGAATCTCAAAGGACTTAGGGAGCAAATCAAAGACATGATCCGACTCGTCCACCCACTGCAGCAGCATCTTGCAAAGTGGCGGCTTCCATGAGAGATCGAGCGAATCGGACCACCGAAACAAACGGAAGTGGCACTCCATTTCCTCATGTTCGGGAATCGTCCGATCAAAACGCGACGGTGAAAAAATCCAGCGAGAATCCAAGCTTTCCAGATTAAGGCGAACCTTAATGGGGATATCTAAAGGGTTCTGCAGTCGCATGCGGACCAGCCCATCTGCCCCACCATCGGAAGCCATCTCGAATCTCGGACTGAAGCCTGGAATCACCCCATCGAGTGTTTGCATATCTTGACTGATCTTCCCAGTTACCTGACGCACATCCATGGTCCTACCAACCGGTAAAGCTGCCATGCTGAGACGATCTCCCCTGACCGAGACCATATGGAATTGATGCAGATAACCCGCATCGGGTGATCGGCCATTTTGCGAACCACCGGTTGTGGCAAGGGTCACATATTCGATACCGTCGCGGATACCATCGTAGCGCATCCGGTGAATATGCCCCGCAAAGACGGCTTTGACGTTACCTGCCCCGACCAGCAGCCGATGAACTTTTTCCCAATCATCGCCATATTGACCTCCAAGCCAGCGTGGGTGATGCAGGAAAACAAAGACATGAGACGCCTTGGAGCATTGACCCAAGGTATCTGCAAGCCAATCAAACTGGCGCTGACTCATTTGCTGTGACAAAGCCTTGTTGGTTGCCTTCTCACCTGTCTGAGGATTGCCTTCATCAGAATAAAGGATAATGAACCATGCTCCTTTGTGTTCAAAAGCATACCAAAGGGGGCCAAAATGCTGTTCATAGTTCGATTCATGTTCCCCGGGAGGCATCCCCTGACCACGCCAATAAATGTCATGATTGCCGGCCACCGGAAACCAGGGCATGTGCAAACCCTCCATGATGTGGCGGTATTCGCGCATCTGCATGAGCCAACCCACCTGTCCGTTATACCCTTGAATCATGTCGCCAACGGTCATGACCAGGTCTGGATCCAGCAAATTGATCTCGTCAACAGCTTGGGCAAGGATTTGGACACCCTCGCTGGGTCCACCAGTGCGATCACCCAGCACGGCAAAACTGAAATTAGCCTCATTTTCAGGTAATTCCAGGGAACGAGCGCTACGATTGCTGAGGTATCGAGACGCACCAGATTGAGTAGCGACTTGGGCATTGAGTGCGCCGCAAGTCAATTGAATCAAGCAAGCCAAACATAACCATGGATACCCTGGCGCCTGAGCACGAGAAAACAGGACCCAAAACATGCCGCTCATGTTAGGCGGTTTGTGCCCACAAATCCATGGAAAGTTAAGGATCGCTCACCCAGCCATTTTCGCCCTCTTCAACCAGGCTTAGCTGCAGATTCATTCAGGTGATAGCGCGATAGCACCCGATAGCGAGTTACCAGCAGCAAACAGGCGCACCCTGCCAGCACCATACCCAGTCCAAATACAGGGCGCAGACTGTTACCCGTCTGCTGGGTCAAAAGGCTGGCAAGGTAATTGGAGAGCATGGGCCCGAGCCCCGAACCAAAGACCACCAACATCGTCTGGGCAGTGGCTCGAATCTCACGAGCGGCCATGGTGTTGACCAGGATACTTGCTACGATGTGAAAGAAGACAATGACCATCCCCGCCAGCAAATAGCTCAAGGAAAGCATGAGCGGATCGGTAGAAAAGTAATAAATAAGGTGGCGAAGCAAAAGGCAGACACATCCGATCATGAGGGTTAGGGCAAAACCCCATCGTCGGATATAGGTTTTGAGAAAGGGAAAGAGCACAATCTCAAGCAAAACCCCTATACATTGAATCGGGCCAATCCAGGCAGTCTTCACACCATTGGCCTTGAGGTAGGGTGGCCCATAGTAAACCACAAAAGAAAAGGACGCTGACACCAGAAAAAAAGCCCCCAGCAAGACAAGATAATCAGGCTCACGTAAAAGCTTTTTCAGTGCCTGCCAATAACCCCCAGTCGAATCACCAGAGGTCGTGACTTCCTTGGCTTGCCGCGGAAGCAGGAAAGTGGACCATGCCGTCATCGCACAAGACACCATCCCCACTTTGAGGACAAATTCCAGCGATGTTTCTGGAAAACGCCACAACCATACAAACACCAACAGGGAGGGAAGGATCCAACCTACCGATCCCCAGGCACGCAAAGCTCCGAACTGCTCACGAGGCTGAGTCAGATACTGAAAACTCAGCGCGTTGATCAGGGTAAAAGTGGGGTGATAGAATGAATAAAAGAACACAAAGCCAAGCATCAATCCAGCAAGTTGATGCTGTTGCTGCAAAAACCACATGCTGCAGGCGGCCAGCGCATTAAGAAGAAAAAACAGCCATTCAATAGGCAGGAAACGATCGGCCACCATCCCCCAGAGAAAGGGAAAGACCAGAAAGGTGGTCGAGGCCACTGAGAACACCAGGCTGATTTCAGAAAAGCTAAGGCCTTTTTCTTCCAGCCACATCGACATAAATGGCAGGACGGCTCCCCCCACGGCAAACTGAAGGGTCATGACAACAAAAAGAGACAGAGGGATTCCCCTAAATTGGGACTGGTCCGATGGCATATCAGATAATCTGTAAAGGAGCCTCAGGAAGAGCATCGAGAAAACGCTGGCCGTAGCGCTTGACTAGGACGCGATTATCCAGAACAGCGATCACGCCTTGATCCTGACGAGTCCTAATCAAGCGCCCGACCCCTTGCCTGAATTTGAGGATCGCTTCTGGAAGCGAGGACTCTGTGAAACCATCCCCACCTCGAGCAGCAATGCGCTCGAGGCGTGCTTCCACTAGTGGGTGGTCTGGCACCTGAAAAGGAAGTCGAGTGATGATGACGCTCCGCAGTGCATCCCCCGGCACATCCACACCCTGCCAAAAACTATCAGCACCAAAAAGCACTGCATGCCGGTCCTTTTTAAATCGTTCAAGCATGGTGGAACGCGGCAGACCACTGCCCTGAACATACAATGTGCAGGACTGCGATTCAAAAAACCCAAGCATGGATTCGGCCACTTCCTGCAACAACCGCAGATTGGTAAAAAGAACAAACGTGCCACCCGAGGTCATGGTCACGAAATGCTCAATCCATTTCTCCAGTGCTGCCCGGTAGTCCTCATGCCTTGGATCAGGCATCTTGGAAACCACATAGCATTTGGTTTGTGCTTGAAAATCAAACGGGGATCCCTGCTGCATGGTTCGCAGTCCCTCCGCCCCAACCTTGGAAACAAAATAGGACATTCCATCACTGGATGAACTGGGCACACCCTCCGCTTTTGGGTGCTCACCCGATCGCATCCCCATCACAGAAAGGGTTGCGCTGGTCATCACAATGGAGGTTCCACTTTCAAATAGCCTGTGTCGAAGGAACGGTGCCACATCGACAGGCGCCGCATGCAGGCCAAGGTTTTGCCCTGTACGCCCCCCCCGATCTACCCAGTAGACATAAGGATGGTATTCCTGAGTCAAAAAGAGCGTCAGAGCTTCCTTAAGATCACCCAATTTGCGCTGGCATTCTTGAAGTTCCATGGCCACCTCACGATCTTCGGTAGACTGAATGAGGTCACTCAATGAGGAGCGCAACCTTTGTAGCGGCAGGGAAAGGCTATCCTCTACCAAATCTGGGCGGCGAATCCGCAATTCCTTCCAAGCCTGATTGCCTTTCCAAGCCAATGGCCGCCCCCCGGGTGGTTCTGCTTCGGTTGCCTTGTTCAAGCTCTCACAGGTTGCTTCCACTTCTTTGAAAAAATGATCAGAGGCGTCATGCAACTGACTGACTTGCTCGACAATCTTGCCTTTCTTGAGCAGGGATAGCAGGCCTTTCTGTGAGTTAGGATTCCAAAGCTTGTTCAGAGCAAAACTCAATTGCCCACTGGAAACGCTAAGACCAATGTGGCGAGAAGCCACCGCTTCCATGGTGTGCGCTTCATCAAATACCACAAAGTCATTCTTAAAGAGCACACCCCCTTCGGATGGTTCTTCCACGGTGTTGAGAAGGGTAAAAAAGAGGGTGTGATTGAGAACAAGCACATCCGCCGAGAGAATGCGCTGGCGTGCCTTTTGAAAAAAGCAAGAGGGGCTCGATTGAGCAAAATCAGACTTCGGCCCACAGGCTTTAGGTGAACAAAGTCCTCGTTCAGAACACACCTGAGACCAAACCTTAGGGAGCGGAGCGGGTTCAAGATCCGAGAGGCTACCATCAGAGGTGGTCTGTGACCATTCGAGCAGGCGCTGCAGCTCAGCACTTTCGGGGGTAGTAAACAGCCCATCAGCCATGCGAATGGCCTTTTCCAGCCGTCGGGTACAGAGGTAATTTTGTCTCCCTTTGAGCATGGTGAAGGAGAAATCGACCGGAAGCACGGTTTTGAGCATAGGAAGGTCTTTTTCCACCAACTGTTCCTGCAAATTGATGGTGTGCGTACTGATAACCGCACGTTTCCCTGCTTGAATGGCGTATAGGATGGAGGGGATGAGGTAGGCCAGACTCTTGCCAACCCCTGTGCCTGCTTCCACAATCAAGTGTTCGCCGTGAACCAATGATTCGGCAACTGCCCTGGCCATAGCTTGTTGCTGGGCGCGATACTCAAAATTGCGAGCTCTGGATAGCAGACCTTCCTCAGAGAAAATGGCGTCAACCTCTTGAATCAACCCATGATGCTCTGGCTCAGAAGGCTCAAATTCGGCAGGCCTAATCATGTGCTGGCTCTTCCACCGGGTTCAACCTGACCTGGGATCCTCTTGTCCACAATCTGCTGAGTCGTCAGATGCTTGACCACCCTGTCTTCGGGTAAAACCCCTCTCCAAAGCGTATTGGGGTAGATCACGGATCTGGGACCAATAAGACTACCTGGACAGATCACCGCATTGCATCCCACTTCAACTTGATTGCCGACAATCGCACCGAATTTATTCAAGCCTGTTTGAATCGAGCATTTAGGGTCGTGGTCGGATCGAATCACCACAGATTCCCCATTCCACTTGTAATTGGATAACTTGGCGCCAGCACCCAGGTGGGCCTGAAAACCAAGAATCGAATCCCCCACATAGTTCATGTGAGAGACAGCCACCTCGTTGAAAAGCAAACATTGTTTGAGCTCACAAGCACTTCCCACCACGCAGCCGTCTCCGACAATCACATTGGCTCGGAGGGTGGCGTTGTGGCGAATTTGACAACGATCCCCAATGACGGCCGGACCTTGGATCATGGCACCTGGCTCAATGACCACATCCTTGCCGATGGCGACCTGCTCGCCCACGTAGGCTCCCTGGTAGGAAGATTTACGCGCTGGTTGATGCTCAAGGTAGTCGAGAATATAGGCATTCAGCCTGGAAAGTGCCTCCCATGGATGCGACAGGGCGTCAAACAGTGAGGCATGGTGGGTTTGCCTCAGATCAAGGAATTGTTCGACGCTCAACATGGACCAATCCTAGTTTGCTCTGGGCCATTGGGAAAGACTTTCCACAATCTCTCAGTGCATGATTTCCCCTTTTGCAGGCTCCAGTCGCACACTGCCATGAGATGCAAAGAGCCCCCTTCAGCCTCATTAATACAAGGAACTCATGCAGGTAGCATACCCACCGACCAAAACCAACCCACTGATGCCCCCCTTTTTTCGGCCAGGATTGCCATCAGACTGTGTTTGGCCTTAAAACCAGTGGACATAGCTGATCAACTGTCACAGCTTTCAAACCCGCAGGGATGAGAGATTTGATTGCAATACACACCAAGGTTAATCCATCCAGCCCAGGCGGGTCGGACTGGTTGCGTTTGATTCGAACCTTAATCACTCACCCTTCGGCATGCCTATCCCTCATCATTTATTCAGGGATGGCGGCAGAGCCGATCGATCCGGCGGTGGGGCAAGCCCCGATAATCATCAGTCAGACTGGATCAGCGCCCATTCCTCCCAACGCCTCATTCGAGTTGTTTGTCGAAGCTGAGGGAGCGTCCCCGCTGACCTATCAATGGCTCTTCAACCAGGAACCCATTTCTGGAGCGGATCAGTCTCGAAGGATCTTCGAACGCTTCACCCCCGATCAGGTTGGGCATTACAAGGTGGTTGTCTCCAACCCGCATGGAAGCGTCACCAGTGATCCCATGATCATGACCCTCAACCCTGCCCTGATTCAAGAGGGTGTGGTGATTGACTGGGAAACCCCTTACGAAAGCCTGGCAGGATCCGATGCCAGTCCTGTCAGGGCCTTCCACGATGGAAACGGAGGAGGTCTAACCGTTGGCACCGCTTTCTGGGAAAATCGCCTGAAGAGCCGATTTCTCATTGCCGCCTACGATCAAGCGGGCAAGCAACGCTGGGTTGCCTTGCCTGAATACAGCAGCACCAGCCGAGAAGAAGCTTACGGAGCGATACTTCTCCCCTCCGGCTTGGTGGTCGCTGCTGGTATTTGTGTCGAGCAGCATCCCTCGAACGATGGAGCCCATCTCACCGAGAGTCACTTCCCATTTTGGGTAGCCACTTCACCTTCCGGGGAGGAACAGTGGCGAGGCGTCTCGGCCGAACTGATCCAAGCCCAAATTCAGCAACTCCAGTGGTGGGGCTTCACACAGGATAGTCAAGGTCATCTGTATTTGCTTGGGCAGGCCATTGAGGGGGAAGCTGGTCAGAGTTTCCTTCTCAAGATCGATCCCCAAACCGGGCAAACTCTCTGGTTGGAATGGTTGAATTTTGGCCCCTCTCAAGCGACATCCTGGGATCACATGTGTCTGGCCCTGCTCGGGGAGGACCAAATCATCATAGGGGCTACCGGTCGATCTGAGATAAATGACAATCATGACTCGACCCTCCTCATCTTGAACCAGCATGAGGGTCAGTTTAACCAGAATCAGCCCCAGGGGTTAAACCTGGAGGGCCTTGCGCTAGATCAAATCAGGCCAACGCTCGGCGGAAATATTTTTCTGATTGGGCATCGATCCGATGACCCATTGACCCAGCAAATAGAGGTTTGGATGACCACCCCAGATGGGCAGTCATTATGGCGTCAAATACTTGCCCTACCTGGTCAAAGCCTGCTTTCCCACAATCAATCCGCCTTGGATCAGAACGATAATCTGGTTCTCACTGGGCAGTATCACATGGGCGATCAGGGCAGCCAGATTCTGATGGCAAAAATAAGCACACAGGGTGAGATCCCCTGGTTTCAATTGCTCCCTCAATCGCTTCAAGGGGCTTCTGACAAGATAGGAGATTTGGCCATCGGATCTGATAATGCCATTTACCTGCTTGGTGACCGCAGCAGTTCTCAAACTGGCAGTGACATCGCAACATTTAAATTTTCTGCGACAGGACAACTGGTCTACGAGGCACGTTTCAGTGAACCAGGAACGACCCACCAGAGCGTTCAATCCATCGAATACACCAGCCCAGAAAGTTTAATGATAACGGGGCAGACCCAGCTGGATGATGGGACTCGCATGATTACCCTCAAGCAATCCCCTACCCGTACGAGCCCAAATCTTCTCCCCTCCGGCCAATGGGACACAAGCCCTTTTGAAGGAACCCTGGCCGGACCCGGGCAATGGCAAGCAAGTTTTGACGCGTGGGATGAGGATGGCACCGTCGTCCAGGTGGAATTCCTTCAAAACCAGGAACTCCTTGCCACCGTGAGCGAAGCTCCCTTCCTCATGGATTTTGAAATCAATACCTCCGGAACTTACCATTTCTATGCGCGGATCCATGATGATCAGGGAGGCGTTGCCATTTCCGATGCCTTGGAGGTGGATGTGGTGGTCAGTGAAATCGCGCTACCCTTTTTTACCCGTGAGGAACAATCGCTAAGTCTCCTCCAGTCCTCAACCATCACTCTGGATCCGGGATTGACGGGCAAACCCCCTTTACGCCTTCAGTGGTATCTGAATGAACAAGCCTTGGCAGGAGAGAGGGCTCTGACCCTGACCGTATCCCCTGAGCAAGATCTAACCCAGGCAGGACGATACACTCTGAGGGCTCAAAATGATGCGGGCCTTTCTGTTTCATCGCCGATGACGCTAACATGGGACTGGCCCTTGGTAGAAGGGGGCGACAGTTTTGCAGCCCCAACGGAAATTGAACACATGGAAGGCTCAATCCGGGCCAGCAATTGGGATGCGAGCCGCGAATCAGAAGAGCCACTCCATGCCCAGAGGCCAGGTGGGCATTCAATCTGGTATCGCTGGAGGCCCAATCAAAGTGGAAGCACCACGATCTCACTCAAAGGATCAGCCTTTGATACCCTGCTGGCAGTTTATGCGGGGACCGCTATCAATCAGCTCACCCAGATTGGCTTTGACGACGATTCAGCTGGGCGTTACACCAGCGAGGTATCCTTTCAGGCAGTGGCCGGGGTGGATTACCTCATTGCGATCGATGGATTCAACGGAGACCGCGGTAACCTCCTCATGCGTTGGTTTCAGGAAACCAATCAGGATCATGAGGGCCCCATACTTCCCCGAGCGCTGGTCACACCGGGTCCACTCATCCTCCCAGAAACTGGCTCATTGACCCTCGATTTGGATTTACGAGCTCCCGGTGCCACGCATTTTCAGTGGTTACTCAATGGCCAACCTATCGTGGGGGCCAACCAGCCAGTATTAACCCTTGAGGCAGGTTCACCTCGACACGCGGCGGGGAGTTACTCCCTTGCAGTCCTGGGACCAGGCATCGAATGGGTTTCCAGCCCCATCACGGTCTCCCTCGATTGGCCGGTGATGGCAGCGGCTGATGATTTTACCAACGCGTCCACGATTGATGGACTCGCTGGGCAGCTCTTAACCAACAATCAAGGGATGCGTCCTGAGGCCGATGAGCCCCACCAGTCGCAAGGTGGCCACTCGATCTGGTTCAAATGGCGACCAGATGCTGATGGTCTGGCAACACTCTCCCTGGAAGGTTCGGCATTCGACACCTGGATGGGTGTCTATCAGGGTGAAAGGCTTGACCAGCTTGAGCTTGTGGCATGGGATGATGACGGTGCCCACAATGCGACAAGCAGGATTGAATTTGATGCCTATCAGCAAGAGACATATCACGTTCTGATCGATGGGTTCGCAGGAGAATCGGGCGCAATCATGCTTAGCTGGGATTTGGAATCGAACGCCTCGCGCTTTAATTTAAGACTTCCATCAGAAAGTGAGACCCTGGCAATCGGTGAGTCACTCAATTTACAAGCCCAATGGGAAGGCCTCAGCAACCCACTGCAATATCAATGGTTCCACAATGGACTCAGCGTTGAGGGAGCGACTTCCCTGAGTCTCAATATCTCAGACTTAACCAGGGAGGATGCTGGCTGTTATTGGCTGGAGGCTGAGGAAAATGGATTGATTTGGCGAAGTCCCAATTTTCACCTGCACCTTCACAGCCAGGCAGCACAGCCCGATCAGACCGGGTTGAAGGTGGAAGACAAATTTGTCGAACTGATGCGGGCCATCCAAGCCAATCCCACCACCGCTCCGTCCTTGGATCATGACAATCACATGATCACCGCACTAAGGGGAGCCTACCTGATCACCACCTATGGAAACACTCGAGATAGGGGTGAGCCCATCCATGACCAATCCGTAGCAGCCAGCACTTCGTGGGTTGCCTATCAGCCTCCTTACAATGGTTACCTCAAGCTGCAGGTCACATCTGACCATCAAGAAAGCCGGCTGATGATCTACAAAGCTTGGGGAGAGGCTTTC
>Ga0181566_10000239_pt1 | contig 40005 bp, 45 predicted proteins | sample 101ome_15_FD_133762 | JGI IMG/M metagenome (GOLD analysis project Ga0181566, IMG submission 133762) | Coastal salt marsh microbial communities from the Groves Creek Marsh, Skidaway Island, Georgia - 101402AT metaG (megahit assembly) | ecosystem: Environmental > Aquatic > Marine > Intertidal...
TAAATGCTACTATTGCAAATGCACAATCAGCGAATGATATAGATACAGTAAAAAATTTACAAAAATCTAATGATACAATTCTTACAGTAGCCGAAACTGGTGTCATACCTAATGATGACATGCCTGAAGAATTAAATACTCAATTTTCCTATCTATTAGGTGACGACTATCAAAATTTACCATCAGATGAATTAAAAGATAAAGTAGAAGATCAACTTCGCTTATATGACTTGCCAAGTTTAGCTGGCACAGAACCGACTGAACAAATGGAAAGTGATAAAGAACTTTTAGAAAAATTAGCAGCATCTTTAAATGATCCTAACTTTGATGGATTAGACTGGAATGAAATAACAACTACTTTGGACGGAACTGAAGACAGTTCTACTACTGATGATCCTTCACAAAGCCAAGAACCTGTTAGGATTGATCCTAACGATGCTGATCAAGAACCAGCAGATCAATCAGGTCCTGATCCTGAAGATGATTTATACAGTGACGACGAGGGAGATTTTATTCCAGGAAGTACAAGTCCTGTAGATGATTTTGACGACGAAGATGAAGGATTTACAAATAGACCTGATGTATTCGACACACCAGGACAAAGTAGCGAACCTAGCAAGCCAGCAGATCAATCAGGTCCTGATCCTGAAGATGATCTATATGGTAATGACGAAGGAGACTTTTCGCCAAGTAGTACAAGTCCTGTAGATGATTTTGACGACGAAGATGAAGGATTTACAAATAGACCTGATGTATTCGACACACCAAGTAGCAGTGATTCAGGATCCAACAAGCCAGCAGATCAGTCAGTACCCAGTTACGATGTAGATGCTGATCAAGACTTTTTAGGCGACCCCGAAGTAGGACCAATGGGCGGCACGGCTGGCACTGGCAGAGGTTCGGGTTCGAGCGAAGTATCAAGAAGAGCAGCAGATAGTTCAACTGGTACAGGGCGTGGTAGCGGCGCAGGCGAAGTATCAAGAAGAGCAGCAGATAGTTCAACTGGTACAGGGCGTGGTAGCGGCGCAGGCGAAGTATCAAGAAGAGCAGCAGATAGTTCAACTGGTACAGGCCGCGGCGACGGTAGTGGTGAAACAACAAGGCGTTCTAGTAAGAATCTTGAAGACTTTATGTGGCAAACAGAATTTGGTCTTGCTAATAATCCAGAAGCAAAAGAAGCTATCAAAGAATTACAAACACTTTTAAATATTCCCGCTGATGGTGTTTATGGTCCTGCTACTGTACAGGCAGTTAAAGATTATCAAACAAAAAATGGATTAACAGCAGACGGAGATGCTGGATCCCAAACTATTTCACATATATTAGGTTTACAAGCAAGAAAATCAGACGAACGAGGCAAGAAAGACTACACTACTCGTGACAAGTCAAAAGTTACTACTTCGTCGCAGACTAACTGGGATGTCGAACGTGTAGTGGGTAATAAAGGCACTACTACAAATATAAATTTATCAAAACACAGAGATAAAAGTCCTTATGTTATTTCTAAATTTAACGGCAGCAGAGGAAAAGTTGGTAAAATTTATGGCAATAGGAAAAACTTAGAAAAGTTTTTCCCAAATACTACAATCTATCCTGCTAGCTCAAATGAAAGTAAAGATTTAAATGTAGAGACAATTGATATTTGGACAGAAATTAAAAAATTAGGGTAAATATAATACAACAAAGGAAAGACAAATGTCTGATATGAAAGATCTTTTGCGTCAACTCTTTGCAATTGATAACAGTAAAAAAGAAGTAGAAACTTCATGCAACGCATGCGGAAATGCACATGCTATTGACGAAGAGTGTCCTGTAGACGAAGGTTACGATAATGAACCTGACGTACAAATTAAAGAATATGATCCTAATGAATATGCCGGCGGCATAAACAAACCTAAGAAAGCATATAAAGCTGCACAACGTGGCGATAATGCAATGGCTGTAGAAGAATCTATCAACGAGCTAGAATCACGAATCCGAGCGGAGCTTACGGCACTATATAAAATATAGTATGTCTAGACCTTTAGATGGTGTGCTTGTTAAAAAGCCTCACCAACAACAAAAATATACAAAAGAACAAATAGCCCAGCTAATGCAGTGCATGGATCCCGAAACGGGCTATTTGTATTTTGCTAAAAATTTTGCACACATTCAACATCCAGTAAAAGGCAAGTTGCTATTTGATCCTTACGAATATCAATTACGGTTAATGGATAGTTATCATAATCATCGTTTCAACATCAACATGATGCCGAGGCAGACGGGAAAGACTACTTGCGCTGCTATCTACCTAACTTGGTATGCAATGTTTACTCCTGATCAAACTATCCTAATTGCTGCACACAAGTATTCAGGTGCACAAGAAATTATGCAGCGAATACGTTATGTGTATGAACTGTGTCCTGATCATATTCGTGCTGGAGTTACAAGTTACAACAAAGGTTCTATAGAATTTGAAAATGGCAGTAGAATTGTAAGTCAAACAACCACAGGTACTACAGGACGTGGTATGGCAATTTCGCTATTATATTGTGATGAGTTTGCATTTGTACAACCAAATATTGCAGATGAATTCTGGACTTCAATATCTCCTACTCTTGCTACAGGCGGCCGTGCTATCATTACAAGCACACCTAACTCAGACGAGGATACGTTTGCACAAATTTGGAAACAAGCAGAACAAAAGTTTGACGAATACGGAAATGAAAGTGATGTCGGAGTCAACGGATTTCACAGCTTTTTGGCTTATTGGGACGAGCATCCTGATCGTGACGAAGAATGGAGATCAGCAGAAATAGGACGTATTGGCGAAGAACGATTCAGACGAGAATATGGTTGTGAATTCTTAATCTTCGACGAAACACTAATTGATAGTATTTGGCTTGCTAATGCTCAGCCTGTTGACCCTATAATGAATATGGGGCAAGTGCGCTGGTACGATAAACTTAAGAAAAATGCTACTTATGCCGTAGCACTAGATCCCAGTATGGGCACAGGAGGTGACTATTCTGCTATACAAGTATTCGAACTACCTAGTTATACGCAGGTAGCAGAGTGGCGCCATAACACCACTCCTATTCCTAAACAAATTCAAATACTAAAAGATATTTGCACTTATATAAACGATCAAGTAGGCAGTAACAGTTTGTACTGGAGTGTAGAAAACAACGGAATAGGCGAAGCAGCACTTATTGTGATTGCAGACTATGGCGAAGAAACAATACCGGGATATTTTGTAAGTGAACCAATACGTAAAGGTCATGTTAGAAAATTCCGTAAAGGATTTAACACAACTCACGGATCAAAAATAGGTGCATGTACAAGACTTAAGACAATGCTAGAAAATTCAAAAATGAAAGTGCGTAGTGCAGCATTACTTAGTGAACTAAAAGGTTATGTAGCTAGCGGTAACAGCTTCAAAGCAAAACCAGGCGAAACAGATGATTTAATAAGTTCTGTGCTCCTAATACTACGTATGATGGTTGTATTAAGGGATTGGGATCCAAGAGTATACGAAACTTTTACAATGGCTGAACATGAGGACGACTATGAGGCACCTATGCCTATATTTGTAAGTCGCAGTTATTGATAAATACTGCATACTTAGGATTTTTCAATGTATAACACCTATGAAAAAAAGATAAATGATATTACAAAAAAATATGTTTTGTCTGAACAAAGACAGACACCTCAAATAGTTTATAACCGTCTTAAAAATAAGAAGGAGACTTATACTGCGCAAGATCTTCGCCAGTTAGGTACAGCAGCTATCGCTGGAGTTACTATCGAACAAGAAGTTGCAGATAAAGCAGTAAGAGACTGGGAGAATTTTGTTAAAGGTGATATTGTAGCTAGGGGTAATCCTTTTATTGGCAACAGACGTGAATGGGCACTAACAGCTCATATGCCGAGGGTATTGCAATATAGAGCTGCAGAAAGAACTACCTGCGGTGATCCCAAAGCGGACTATAAAAGTTTTAAGGATTACTTTGCGTCTAATGTGGGTTTAATGAAATGTGCAAGATTTTATCCTAAAAATAAAAGTTTAAATAAACTAGCTAACCAGGTTAGAAAAACTTTTAATTTACAATCCAAAACAAATGATCCTTATGACGACGAGCTTGTAAAAAAAATAAAAGAATTTCAAAAAGATAACGGTCTCAAAGTTGACGGCGACTATGGTATAGAAACACACAGTCTTACACAAAAGGTTGACATTCCAGATTTAGATCTAGATATACCTTATGATGTTTTACGTAAAGCATTAGTAAATGCTAGGCGTAAAGAAGTTGCATTTAATGTAGCATTAAGTGATTTAACAAATAAAAAAATATCGTGGATTGAAGTTCAAAACAACATACTACCTAATCTGCAACGTGGTATAGAAAAACAATTTGAGATTTTTGATGGTTTATTTTCTACATATTACGACGCAGCAGATAATCTTGATGTAGATCCGATTAATCCATATGCAGCTTTTAACCCAAACACCGGAGCAACCTCAAAAGAACTTGCTGTTTTTTCTTGGGATCAGTGGCAAAAAATTTATGATAACAAAAAGAATAAAAATTTTAGAACAAACGATCCAAATTTATCACCTACGGAACAGTCATTATTAGACCTTTATTTCTCTAAAGAACTTAAAGTGTATCTATCTAAAGAAGGTGATCAAATACGTCCAGCTGATCCGCTTCGAGCTTACATCAGGGATGTGCTGAGACCTCAAATAAATCAGACTTTGCCTTATTTACAACAGTTAGCACCACTAGCACAAGGCATTGCTGATTACCAGTTAAAGTATCAGGAAACAAAAGATGCAATAGCTGCAAAACAAGCTATGGCTGCATGGAAAGCAGCTATTGCAAAATTAATCAAATTGCAAAAAGAAGCAGAACGATATGCAAAGCTACAACAATTTAAAGCAGCTGATGCAGAGTCTATGAAAAATTTCTATAAGCAAATTCCTGATCTGCTGTGGAGAGAGGCTTCTACACAGCGTCCAACATATATATCGGGCGGTGGTCTACCTAAAAATAATAAGGCTATGCCTGCTTTTACATTGCCGTTAGGAGCTTTAGATACAGAAAAGCAGGTATTGGACTTAGTGCGTAATTATGTAAAAACTGCTAACAGTCAACAATTAGATTTTTATGAAAACTTGAAAAAAAGTTTAAAAGACAAAGCAGTTTACAAAAATTATGTGATTTCACCCGAAGATAGAATGCAAGCTATCAATACCTTACAAAATTTATATATTACAGTTGAGTCATTAAACAAGTTATCAAAACTACAAGAAGGAAATCCTATTACCTTAAAACTACCGAATAGGCCTCCTTTGAAATTAACCACTACAGATGACGAAACAGGTGAAAAAACAAATTGGGTAGGTTTTAATTTACACACAATAGCTAATAGTCTTCAAATAAAATATTATATTGACTGGTTTGCTAGAGGACTGCCCGGACGTATAAGTGATTATGATAATAGAAAAGATACTGCTATTGAACGTGCAGAAGTGTCAGTGGATTATGCTGCCTTAGATAAAAAAGCACAAACCCAAGCCGATCAAATGTTTGAACTTGTACAAATGAGCAGCACAGCCGGTGAAGAAGAATTTGCAAACAGAGAACAAATAAGACAACGTGCAGAAGAAAAAGCAGAACAGATTCGTGCGCAACGATCTGCAAATGCATATGCTATACAGGCACAATTTAATTTGCGTGATGAACAAATTAGTGCTAGTGTAATTACAACACGAACCTTAGAAACTTTGAATTTAATCTTAGAAGCAATAAACGTTGCTACAAATGACATAGGTAATAGATCTATCAAAGACATCAACAATGTAGTAAGTTATATTGTAACAGTGTTTCAAAGTTTAGACAACAAGTATTATGAAAATACTAGAATTAGTAATAAGTTAAAAGACGTTGATGAAAATTTACAAAATCTGTTCAGGGTAAAACTAGCCGATATTGATTCTGATCTTGATCAGGCAAACGATTTAGCACAAGAAGAACTTGATAAACAATCTAACAGAGATATAAATCAAGATATTGTAACACAGCTTTTAACAATTTTTCAAGAATCAAATGTAGATAAATTAAATGCAGCATATCCTCGCGGCTTTCCTGAATTAGATCTAAATACAAGTGCTGTCGAACAAAAACTAGAGCAATTAGAAAAATCAATTTTAGAATTAAATCGTAGGCTAGAAAGAAATAATGACCCGTTTTTTGTTTTATGGTACGAAATTCAAAAAGATTTCATTGAAATTTATAAAAATACAAATAATATCGAACTTGAAGATTTACTGAATGTGTTAGAGAAGATAGATGAATTAGAAAGTTTAATTACAGATGATAATATGCAATTAAATTATGATAATCATTTAGATAGCATGGAAACATTAATCGACAATGTGGTCAGTTCGAAATTAAGAGAAGCATCTAGGTTATGGGATGAAATAAGAAGTACTCTTGTAGATGCCGAAGGCCAACCAAAAAATCCTAATGAATACACTTATGAAGACTTTGAACCTTACAAATATATGTGGGAACTATGGCAAACAATAAAAGAAATGTATGATGCATTAGATTTAGAGCCATCGGATTTATATAACACAGTTGCAGAACAAATTGCATTTATAGTTAAAAATATACCTATTGATAAAATGCCGTTTAGTGGCAGAAGTAGAGACGACTTTTTAGATTGGTATTTAAAGTATGGTCCTCAACGGCTCGGGCTGCGATCCGGCGGGGGCGATACTGTTGCTTGGAGGCGTACATTAACGGATAAGATAGGACTACCTTTATTCGACAATGAAGGGAAAAAACTTGAGACTGAAAAGCAGCGTAAAAAGTTTATTAGAGATACAGTAATTGATAGTACACCTGAAGAAGTAAGACGTATGTTATTCAAAAGAAGAAAACAACATTTTGAAACTTTAACACAATTTTCAAAACCGGGACAGGCAAAAAAAGATCCTTACATTAAAGAGGTGGGCAAAGCAGTATTCCATGATAATCCTGGTTTGAAACGTATAGAAGTTGTTACCCTGATGACAGGCTTTATGCTTGATAATTATCTAGACTCTTATATAAATCTTGCAGGCGAATATATGCCACAACTGAAAGATCCTCCGGGATACGGTAACGAGTTTGATATTAGATCAGATCTATTAAAAGATGAGGAAAACTAATGGCAGATGATAGATTGAACACTGTAGCTGAACAGCTTTTTAACAAAATAAGAGGAAGATTTCCAAATATAACTATCGGCGATGCAGATGGCAATACAACTAATGTTCCTTCTGATGCACGATTTTATGATTTTGAATATGCAGATAAAGGTGCAGTTGTAGGCAAAGTAAGTTGTGCTTTAGACCCAGAAAAAATTACTATAATGTATAGTGATAATCTTGTAGGTGATGAAGCAGAGCACGATAGACAAGATTGGTATAACTTTCTAAAAGGTTTAAGACAGTTTTCTAGATCTAGAATGTTAGGCTTTGATGTTCGCAATATCAATAAAGATAGTAACACTCGTCGTGATTATAAATTTCTAGCTGCGAACAAACTTCCTGAATCTGTAGACTTAGAAAATTATATCAAAAATTTATAAAAACTAGTTGACAGACTAAATATTATTATGTAATATAGACAATGTGCTTTATATTACATCTTTAGGCACAATATATTAAGGCAATGAAAGGCAAAAATATTATGACATCACTAGCTGAAATCCGAGCAAAACTGCAACAGCAAGAAAGCAACTCAACTCAAGGTCCAAGCGGTCCTAATCCTATTTTCCCATTTTGGAATATCAAAGAAGGCGAAAGTGCAACTATTCGATTCCTTCCTGATGGCGATCCTGATAACACTTTTTTCTGGCGTGAACGTCTAATGATCAAGCTCCCGTTTGCGGGTATTAAAGGTCAAACAGACAGTAAACCGATTGTAGTTCAAGTTCCCTGTATGGAAATGTATGGAGCAAGCTGTCCTATTCTTTCGGAAGTACGTGGTTGGTTTAAAGATCCAAGTCTTGAAGACATGGGTCGTAAGTATTGGAAGAAACGCAGTTACATCTTCCAAGGTTTTGTAACAGACAATCCTCTTACTGACGACGAAGCGCCGGAGAATCCTATCCGACGATTTATCATTGGTCCTCAGATCTTCCAAATTATCAAACAAGCTCTTATGGATCCTGATATGGAAGAACTTCCAACTGATTATACTCAGGGTATTGATTTTAGACTTAACAAAAGTTCAAAGGGCGGTTATGCAGACTATTCTACATCTACATGGGCACGTAGAGAACGCCCACTAAGTGATGCGGAAATGCATGCTGTAAACAACTATGGTTTGTTTAACCTTAACGACTTTTTGCCAAGTCAACCTGATGAAACTGCTATCAAAGTAATGACAGATATGTTTGAAGCATCTGTCGATGGCGAAGCATATGATCCAGATGCCTGGGGGCAGTATTTTAAAGCTCCAGGTATGAATACTGGCGATCCAGTAAAAACAGCAGCACCTGCACCGGCATCAACACCTTCGCCTGCACCAGCAGCGCCAGTTGAAACAGTATCAGAATCAACACCTGTTGACCCGCCTTTTGAGCCTGATCCTGCACCAGCAGCAGAAACAGCAGCACCACAATCGCAAGATATTCTTGCAATGATTCGTGCACGTCAAAACGACTAACGTTTGATAATAGTAGGGCTATGTAATGCATAGCTCTACTTTTTTACATATAGGATAAATTAATGACAACAAAGGCTTTCGACCCGACTAAATTTAGAAATAGCATTACCAAATCTATTCCTGGCATGAGTGCTGGCTTTCACGATCCAACTGATTGGATTTCAACTGGCAATTTTGCTTTAAACTATCTTATCTCCGGCGACTTTAACAAAGGAGTGCCGATGGGTAAGGTTACTGTTTTTGCTGGCGAATCAGGTGCAGGCAAATCTTATATTTGTGCAGGAAACATTGTACGTCATGCACAAGAACAAGGTATTTTTGTAGTATTGATTGACTCAGAAAATGCACTTGACGAATCATGGTTACATGCACTTGATGTAGATACGTCAGAAGAAAAACTGCTTAAACTTAATATGTCAATGATTGATGATGTTGCAAAAACAATTTCAACATTTATGGCAGATTATAAAGCAATGAACGAAGAAGAACGTCCAAAGGTATTGTTTGTAATTGACTCTTTAGGTATGTTGCTTACACCTACAGATGTTGATCAATTTAACAAAGGTGACATGAAGGGTGATATGGGCCGTAAACCTAAGGCGCTTACTTCACTTGTAAGAAATACTGTTAACATGATCGGTTCACACAATGTAGGACTAGTATGTACTAATCACACTTATGCATCGCAGGATATGTTTGATCCGGATGATAAGATCTCAGGCGGACAAGGCTTTATCTATGCATCTAGTATTGTAGTTGCAATGAAAAAGCTTAAACTTAAAGAAGATGAAGACGGAAATAAAATTTCAGAAGTACGTGGTATCCGTGCTGGATGTAAAGTAATGAAAACTCGTTATGCAAAACCGTTTGAAGGTGTGCAAGTAAAAATTCCCTACGAAACAGGTATGAATCCATACAGTGGTCTTCTTGAACTTTTTGAAGCAAAAGGTCTTATCGAAAAAAGCGGTAATCGACTAAAGTATGTTAGCGCTAGCGGCGAAGAAATTCTTGAATATAGAAAAAAATGGACAGGCGAATTACTAGATACAGTAATGGAAGAATATCATCTTAGAAATATAAATACCGACGAAGAAATTGAATTAGAGCAGGATACAGAAGAACTAGTTCAAGAATAAAAAGGGAGAAATACATTGGACGAGAATCAAATCATTGATGTATGGGCGGTATTTAAAGAATATCTTGACAAAAAAAGTGTACACGATGTAGCTGAGCGCTATGTTGACACTCTTGTAGATTATGGTGTTGCTGACGAAACACTGCGTGACTGTTTGGGTCAAGATGTTATACTAGACGAAGCTATTGAGTATTACTTAGACGAAGACGACGCTGATGTCGACGACGACGAAGAGTGGGAACAGTAGTGGGCTGGTATAGTGAAATATCAAGAGACGTGGCTAAAATACCTGCTGCTGTAGATTTTTACGAAAAGGAACTTGTATCGGCCAGGGCCGAAGTAAAGTTATCAGGCAGTGTAGAAAAAGCAGCAGCAGCTTTGCCCGGAACAGTAGAATATAGATTTAATCAATTGCAAGAAATTGAAGCTATATTAAATTATCTTAATATTGAACTGCGTAGGTTGCGTAGTTCTTTTTTTAAAAAGTATTTAGAAAATTATCAACGTGCACTTAGCAGTCGAGATGTTGAAAAATATGTCGACGGCGAAGCTGATGTTGTCGATTATGAAAAATTAGTAAATGAGTTTGCCCTAATTAGAAATAATTGGTTAGGAGTCTTAAAAGGCCTAGATCAGAAGCAATGGCAGATAACTAATATAGTTAAGTTAAGAGTTGCAGGTATGGAAGATGCAGTTCTGTAAGGAAAGCCATGAACTATTCAAAAGAGTATTTAGATCAATTAACTAATTTGCATGTTATAAAAAGTTTTGGCAATAGTACCAAAATACACAAACAAGTACAATCACTTGTTGAAAATAATAATATAAAAAGTATCTTAGATTACGGTAGTGGTAAAGGAGGTACTTCAGAAGCATTTAAAAACAAATGGCCAACAGTCAATGTAATTAGTTATGATCCTGTTACTAGTCCAATTGAATTACCTAATAATGTAGATCTCATATATAGTGCAGATGTGTTAGAACATATCGAACCAGATTATTTTGATGAAACAATGGACTATCTTTTTAAAAGTTCAAAACATCAATGGCATCTAATTGCATGCCATCCTGCAAAAAAGTCTTTAAGTGATGGAAGAAATGCACACTTGATTATAGAACAACCCGAATGGTGGTTAAAAGAATTTACAAAAAGACTTGGTACTGAATGGGAAATTGTACATTCTGAAGATTACATTAAAGTTGGAAAAACAAAAAAAGCAGGCGTACTACATTCTCTTAAATTTATAATAGAATTAAAAAGAAAATAATATGAAAAAAGTATTTGACTACTGGATGCCCGATACTGATGACCACTTTGAGAGATTAATTGCAAAGCGTGTTAAAAACGGCGGACCTGCTGAATATCAAGATGATGTAAGAGATGCTGCGTATAAGCATGTAACTGATTTTGACGTTGTAGTAGATGCAGGCGCTAACGTAGGTTTATGGGCTAAGCCACTTGCTGAAAAGTTTAAAAAAGTAATTGCTTACGAACCATTAGAACAAGTGTATTCCTGCTTAGAAAAAAATGTAACTGGGCTGCCCGTTGAAATTTACAGACATGCAGTTGGTAACGAAAATACTGTTGTTGAAATGATATACGATAGTGAAAATACAGGCGGAAGTTTTATAACCACCGTTGGATCCGGCAGCATTGAAATAAAACGTATAGATGATTTAAATTTGCCTAAGTTTGGATTATTCAAAATAGATTGCGAGCGTCATGAACTTGAAGTTCTTAAAGGTGCAACAGAAACTATTTTAAAGTATAAACCTATTATTGTATGCGAACAGCAGGCTGATACTAACTTTTGTGCCGGTGAGTATTTGAGATCACTCGGAGCAATAGAAATTACAAATGTACGAAAAGATTATATTTTTGGATGGGAATAAATGACAAAAACACAAACTCCTCTTAAGATTTTTATTGGCTGGGATAGTCGTGAAGATATAGCATATCAAGTTGCAAAGAAAAGCATAGAAAATCTTGCTTCGGTGCCTGTTGATATTCAACCAATTAAGCAAAGAGAGCTACGTAGAGATGGTGTGTATCTAAGAGACGAAGATAAATTAGCCAGCACTGAATTTACATTTACTAGATATCTTGTTCCATATCTTGCTGATTATAAAGGCTGGGCGCTGTTTATTGACTGTGATTTTCTTTTTCTAGATGATGTTGCAAAACTATTCGAACAGGTAAATGACAACTATGCAGTAATGTGTGCGCAACACGATTATACTCCCCAACCGGGAAGGAAAATGGACGGAAAACAACAAATTCCTTATCCCCGAAAAAACTGGTCTAGTATGATGTTGCTTAATTGTGCACATCCAAAAAATAAAGAATTTTTAACACCTGACAACATTAATGCAGAAAGTACTAGTGCAGCTTATGTGCACAGATTCAGCTGGTTAGACGATCAAGATATCGGTAAATTAAGTCATGAATGGAATTGGTTAGTAGGATGGTATAAAGAACCAAAAGACGGGAAACCTAAAGCCCTACACTATACCGAAGGCGGTCCTTGGTTTGAAGAATACCAAGAATGCGAATATGCAATTGATTGGATTAAAATAGAGCATACAATAGTAAATGATCTTCTTGAAGAATCCAAAAAAAAAATCAGCGACCTAAAAACAAGAGTCATTAGAATTGAGGATTTAACGCTATCTGCCGAGTTAAAGGAAATATACATTAGTCTAACTAATAAAATGTTAGATCCAACTCAAAAATATTTAAAAAATGATTTTGAAAACCAAATGGAGACAATGATGGGCGTTAAAGTTGCATCGATTCTAACTAAAAAACAAGACGATACTGATTTTGATTATCGTCGCAAAGGTGTAGATTATGATCCGTATCTTAAAGACTTCATTTTAGGCGTAGGCGGAAAAATTGGGGATTTTGACGATAAAGAAAGTTTGAAAGATCATACAATAGTAATAAGGGGGCTTGGCGGCGGTGGACAAAAGGCACTAAAATGGTGTCAAAAAAATAATATTGATTTTTATGCAATAGATACAGGTTATATACAACCAAAGCTAGCTAAAACAAAACAATATCACAGAATAACAAAAAATAGTTTACAGAATCTTGGACCACTTAAAGATTTTCCTAGTGATAGATTGAACAGGTTAAATTGGAGGCCACGTAAACACAGAGGCGGTTCTTATATTCTCATTTGTCCGCCAAGTGAAAAAGTAATGAAGTTTTATAACCAAGATTTAGATACTTGGATGGATAAAACTATTGCACAAATCAAAAAGCACTCTGATAGAGAAATACGAATAAGATTAAAGCCAAGTCGTACTGAAAGAGTTACCACAAATCCGATTCAAAGCGAATTTGATGACATGCATTGCTTAGTAACATTTAACAGTATTGCAGCAACAGAAGCCTTACTTTATGGTAAGCCTGCAATAACTTTAGCACCTAATGCAGCATCAATGATTTACGATGCTAAAATAGAAAATATAGAAAGCCTGCCGATGATATCTACAGATCTAGTAGAAGCTTTTGCAAGACATTTGTCGTATAATCAATTTACCTCTGCTGAAATGCGTTCGGGTTTTGCATGGAAAACACTCCGGTCAATGGAATGATGCAATGAAAATAATCAGCTATTTAAAATCAGTACCGGAACGTAATAGCAATAAAACAAAAACTGATCTATTAATAAATTATGCAGAAGGTGCAAAAAAGTTAGGTGACGAAGGTCAAGTACTTGCTGTACAAAACTGGCAACCTTCAGACGTAGCTGTAATACAGGGTTGGGTGTATGATAATATATCAACTTCGCATCTTAGATTAAGATCAGAAATAATAAAAAATCAACTAGCAAACAATAGATTTGTTTGCATTGCAGATGCAAATCTTTTTGGCTTTGTACCTAACAAAAAAGATTTATTTTTAAGATATAGCTTCAATGGCGTATTTCCTAGCACTGGTATTTATTGTGACGATACTGTTGATCCAAATAGATGGAATAAAATTAAAAATACGATTAATATAGATATCGAACCGATAAAAAAAGGAAAAACAGTTTTACTTTGTGTTCAACGTAACGGTGGTTGGAGCATGAAAGGTCTTTCTAATATAGATTGGATATTATCTACGGTTAAAAAGCTACGCATGCATACAGATAGAAAAATTGTAGTTAGATCTCATCCAGGTGACAAACGTGCAAAAGAATGGCTTAAGGCACCGCAGCTTAGAGAGCTTGATCAACTTGATGCGGTAATAAGCCCCATTGGCACGCCTTTAGAAAACGATTTATTTAAATGTCATGCTGTAGTAAATCATAATAGTAGTAGCATTGTAGGACCTATTATAAAAGGTCATCATGCTTTTATCACTGATCCAAAAGACAGTCATTGTGCTGAGGTAGCAAACACAGATCTAAGTTTAATAGAAAATCCAAACCTATTCGATAGGCAAAAATGGTTAGAAAGAATTAGTATGTTTCATTGGAGCTTGGGAGAACTAAGCAGCGGCAAATGCTGGAAACATATGAGACAATATTGCAGTTAGCTATTCCAATATCTTTCTTTTCTGTTTACCATTAAATCTTTAGCTAAACTTTTACCTGTATTTTTCCTATCACCTTTCATGTGATCAATCCAAGTACCTAGCACTGTGTTAATTAGTGGGTGTCCTCCGCCCCCTGTTTTAGCTTCTTTTAAGTACATATCAGCACTGTAATCTAGCACATTAGGGTCACGTTCTTTTATTTTGTTTAATAAATCGCCAAACACAAAACTGTCGTGCCATTCTTCTAATTTAAAGATACCATTCTCGGCATCTTCATATACACGTTCAAATTCTTTCAAAAACTTTTGACATGTTTTATCATTTAGATTCATACCATAAAATCCACACTCAGGCCATGTTTGTGAACCTTTGCCTCTGCCTACATATGTAATCCATTTTTCGTCGGGTAATAGATTTTTAAATTGATCGTATGACCATTTAGAATGAACAACAGTATCTGCGTCCATCCACACACACCAGTCATATGATTTTTCACATGCATCAAACACTGCGTAGACTTTATTTGCAAAACGTACAGCATCCCATTTAAATGCTTTATGATAATCTCTAGGTCTTTTAGCTTTTATATCTTCAGGAGGTATGCCGTTTGCTTTAGGTACATTGCCCCATTTTTCTTTGAACGCATTTAGTTTAGGTAGTGCTTCTTTTGCATTAAATACTAATACCTGTGTTGGATCTTTTACAACTGGAGAGCAGTCTTCTGCATATACATAAAGTTGTATACGTTTGTCGACATTCTCTTCAAAACTGGTGATAAACTTTTGCCCGTACAAATCTAAGCCAGGCTTGTGAAAAGTGGTAACTACTTTTATATCTTTAAATTGCATAAGGTATTTAACTATGAAATTCAATCTATGGACAAATAATGGAGCAATGAATAGTAGTCCTGTGTTCAAAGCTTTTGAAATCGGAGCTAAGTCTCTAGGACACGAAGTTGTACACAACAGTACTGACGGCATAGACGTGATATGGAGTGTGCTGTGGCACGGACGTATGGCACCAAATGAAAAGATTTGGCATAGAGCTAGGCAACAAAATAAACCTGTAATTGTATTAGAAGTTGGTGTTTTGAATAGAGGTACATATTGGAAAGTCGGCCTAAATGGTATAAACCGCGATGCTTATTTTGCTCCTACTGGTTTTGACGGCGCAAGAAAATATATACTAAACTTACAAACAAAGCCGTGGCGAGATAATCGAGACGGAGATATTCTACTTGTTACTCAACATGATAAAAGTCAACAATGGAAAAACATGCCTTCTATGTCCACGTGGGTTTACGAAACAATAGAAGAAATTAGAGGATATACTGATAGACAAATCACAGTACGATCACATCCTCGTTGCAGACTTTCAGGCCTGCAATTTGAGTTTAAAAATGTCAGAGTGCAAGAGCCAAAAAAGTTAGACGGAACTTATGATGATTTTGATTTTAATTGCAGGAAGTCATGGGCAGTAGTAAATTGGTCAAGCAATCCTGCGATAGAAGCTGCTATTCAAGGTATACCTGTGTTTGTAGGTCCTAGTAGTTTAGCATACGAAGTAGGTAATCATAGCTACAGTACAATAGAAAATCCGTTAACACCTGACAGGACACAATGGTTAAATGATTATGCTCACAAAGAATATTCTGTTCCGGAAATACAAGCAGGCATACCTATAATATACTTGACAGAACGTCTATAATAAATTATTATAAAGAATGTTTTTAGAACAACTGATTAGTAAGGCTAGCGAAGACGAGTCTGTAACCGACAACCATAGACAATTATTTAAAAGTTTATGTGTACAGGTTTATAGAAAAAGTCGTGCACTTACAGACAATCAACTAGAGCTAGCATTAACAAAATTAAAAACTTATTCTAAATACAAAGACGCATCCGAGTTGCCTTTGGAATTTCCGATTAGATTTATTGATAGATCTCGCTATGTAAAATTTACTCAAGATAAAATTATTGTGAGATTTGTTTTTAATAAAAAACTTATAAATTTTATAGAACTAGCAAAACAATGGCTAGTAAGTAAAAACAAAATAGATAATACATACACGTATAAATTTACAGATCAAAGCTGTTTTGAAATAGTTAATATACTACAACACCATAATTTTGAAATAGCACCCGAGTTAACTCAGCGATGTGTAGAATTGCAGAAAATAAAAAATGATCCTACTAGTTATGTGCCAGGACTTTATAATTATGAAATCAAAAACCTTCCGCTAGATGCTGTTAATTTTTATACTAGTAAGTACGGTGCTCCGTCAAATGAAAATTTACACATGTACATAGATCGCAAACAACGAATAGGTCTTGAAATTATAGATACAACTTTTAATTCTAACGACAAATACTTAGAAAAAATTGTCAATAGAAAATCAAGATTTGTTTATATTTCGCCTTCCGACTCAATAAAAGAAATAGCAAAAACCTTAAATAAACTTAACAGAGATAAAATTTTGTTTGTTCATGATTATAATTTCTTTGATGATCTCACTGACGAAGCTTTTAAAATACGAGATGAGTTAGAAACTACCTATACAGGTGAAATAACTATGCAACTTAATTTAGAACAAGATACAAAAACAGAAACAATATTTGCACTATATCCGCGAACTAAAGGTTGGTTTAGAAAATTTCCGTTATCTGATTTAATTATATGTTATAATAATTCAGGCTTTCCATTATTAGAAACAATAGAGTAAAATATGCCAACATGTAAACTTATAATTCAGGATGAAGTAAACATCAAGCTCGAAGGTCTTGAGGTAGATATACGACGTAAACTAGCTAATGCTTTAAAGTTTGAAGTACCGTATGCTAGATATATGCCGCAATACAAATTAGGAAGATGGGACGGCAAGGTAGCATTCTTTGGCATCGGCGGTACTGGATATGTAAATCATCTTGATACTATCACAAAAGTACTTGCTGATAATAAAGTTACAATTACAGAAATTGATGATCAACGTCATTCTATACAACTTGACTTTGCACAAGTTACAGATCGCTATTGGGCTGATAAAGGTATTGTATGGCCAAAAGGACATCCTGCAGAAGGCGAAGAAGTTATTCTACGTGACTATCAGGTAGAAGCAATTAACAACTTTGCAAACAATCCACAGAGCTTGCAACAGATTGCAACTGGTGCAGGTAAAACCATTACAACTGCTACACTATCACACATGAGTGAAAAGTATGGACGCAGTTTGGTAATTGTTCCAAATAAATCACTCGTTACGCAAACAGAAGAAGATTACATTAATTGTGGACTAGATGTTGGCGTTTATTTTGGAGACCGAAAAGAGTTAGGTAAGACCCACACTATTTGTACCTGGCAAAGTTTAAATATATTAGACAAAAAACATAAAGACGGAAAAGCCGTGCTATCGCTAGCTGAATTTTTGGATGGTGTTAGCACTGTAATTGTAGACGAAGTGCATCAAGCAAAAGCAGAAGTTTTAAAAAACTTATTGACTCGTAATTTAAAAAATGCACCAATACGTTGGGGACTTACTGGTACTGTGCCTAAAGAACCTTTTGAATTTGAAAGTATACACGCAAGCTTAGGTCCTGTAGTTGGACAAATTACTGCTAAGGAGTTACAAGACAAAGGCGTATTATCTAATTGTCATGTAAATGTAGTGCAGTTAAAAGACCCAGTAGCTTATAATGATTATCAAACTGAATTAAAATACTTGACAACAAATGAAAAACGTATACAATATATAGCAAGTATACTTAACAGTGTGAAAGAGTCAGGCAACACACTAATACTAGTAGACAGAATTTCAGCAGGAAAAATGTTGCAAGACCTCATCCCAGGCAGTGTATTTGTTAAGGGGGATGTAAAATTAAAAGATCGAAAGGAAGCTTACGATGAAATCAATGAAGGAACTAATCACGTTGTTATTGCAACTTACGGGGTTGCGGCTGTGGGAATTAACATACCTCGTATTTTTAATCTTGTGCTCATTGAGCCTGGCAAGAGTTTTGTTAGGGTAATTCAGAGTATAGGACGTGGTGTACGTAAAGCAAAAGATAAAGACTTTGTACAGATTTGGGATATAACTAGTACTTGCAAGTTTGCAAAAAGACACTTAACACAACGTAAGAAATTTTATAAAGAAGCAGAATATCCCTATAGTATAGAAAAACAAGACTGGACTTAACGTGCAAATACTAACATTAGATAACAAATATTTTAGTTTGAATCAATTACCTAATGACGAAATCGAAGACGATATACGATTTAGTATATTAGATAATTCAAACACAGCAGAGCCAGATTTCTTTTTCTTGCCATTGATATTTGTTGAGTCTTTTAATTCTCCTGCAATGGAACTTGAAATAGACGGTAATAAATTCATTATGCCTTTGGACTGGAATATATTAGTTGGTGATCCGATGGCAGGCAATGACTTAGAAATATTACCGCTGACAAGTATTAATGATAGGGGCTTCGAAGCGTTTATTTTTAATCCGTTATCCAGTTATACTCACAAATTTCTTAATGTAACAATTACAAACATATATAATGATGTAAAATGGTATTTTCCTAAAACAAAAAATGCTCAGCTCCTAACAATTCCGATTGAAAAAACAGACGAACCAAGGTGTGCATATTTTATTAGGGAAATAAACAGACAAAGTGAAACCTTACAGTTACACAATTTGCTATAAAGGAAAAATACATGGGAATAAAAGCTGGAAAGATTTGGGGTAATACCGAATTAATACATGCCAACGGTGTATTAGAATTCCATCGTATAGAATTCAAAGCAGGATACAAGTGTTCAGAACACGAACACAAGTTTAAATGGAACGGCTTCTATGTCGAGTCGGGCGAAATGTTAGTTAGAGTATGGCAAGACGACGATCAAGAAGGTTTAGTTGATGAAACAATTTTAAAGGCAGGAGACTTTACCCAAGTCAAGCCAGGAAAGATTCATCAGTTCCAAGGTTTAAAAGATGGCGTAGCTTTTGAACTTTATTGGGCTGAATTTGCCCATGATGATATTGTACGTCGCACAATTGGAACACACGTAATAAGGGAATAAAAAATGTTACAATGGTTATATGATATTTTAGGTATCAATCGTCAAGCAGTAAAAGCAAAAGTTGCAGAAAAACGTGCTGCTGTTAAAGAAAAAATTTCTGATGTAAAAGCTACTGTAAAAGAAGAAGTAAGTGGCACAATGTCAGAAGTAAAGTCAAAAGTAGCTGCTAAGAAAACAGCAGTAAAAGCAAAAGTAGCTGATGTAAAATCAAAAGCTACTGATTTTGCTTCGATGAAAAAAGCAGATCTTGTTGCTGAAGCAAAGAAGCAAAAAATTAAAGTAGCTGCATCAGCAAGTAAAGCAGCTATAATTGCTGAACTTGAAAAAAAGATAAATGGTTGACTACATTACCGGACAAGCTTTAATTTATGAGCGAGTTGACGGTGTAGTATATGCACGATATCGAGATCCCCCTTATAATCATCAACCTCGTTGGATTATAGGTGGGGATGCCGATGCTGTTGCTAAAGCAAAAGGATCGTTTTTGTCTTGGAATGATTTTGAAACTATGAATAAGTTAGCAAAAGAACATCCAGCACTTAAAAAACAAATGTCTAAACTTTTAGATTTATATTTCCTTTTAAAGGATAATCAATGAAAATTATAGCAGGACCGTGTCAACACGAAAGCCTTGAACATAGCACAATGATTGCCAAACACTGTAAGTCAGTGTGCGACGATCTAGGCATTGACTATTATTTCAAAGCTAGCTTTGATAAAGCAAACAGGACAAGTGCTAACGGTAAGCGTGGTCGTGGCATGCAACGCACTATGGACGACTTTGTACAAATAAAAGAAAATCTTGATGTTAAGATTCTTACTGACTTTCATAGTGTGTTTGAAATTCATGCATGGCGAGGTGTCGACGAATGGTATAATGCTATAGATGTAATTCAAATTCCTGCGTTTTTATGTAGGCAAACAGACTTAATTACAACCGCTTGTAATTCAGGAAAAATTGTTAACATTAAAAAAGGACAATTCTTAGCACCATGGGATGTTGAAGGTATATTATCAAAAACCAAAAGTGCTAACGAAGTATGGATAACTGAAAGAGGAACAAGTTTTGGATATAACACTTTGGTGGTTGATTTCACTGGTATACTTTACATGCTTGAGCACTACAACAATCCTATTGTATTTGATGTTACCCACTCAGTACAGAAACCAGGTGGTAAAGGCTCAAGCTCGGGTGGTAACAGGAATTTTGTTGCTCCACTTTCCCGCGGCGCTGCTGCTATGGGCGTGGACAACTTTTTCCTAGAAGTCCATGATGACCCTGATAATGCACCTAGTGATGGTCCTAATATGATACGTCTTGATAACTTTGAAACAGTTATTAAGGACATTAAGGATAGCTATCGTGAATAACACTGCTATTTTTATACCAGCTAGATTAGCAAGCACTAGATTTCCAAAAAAGATGCTTGCTGACCTCAACGGCAAAAGTCTTATTCGTACAGTGTACGACAAATGCGTAGCTACTGGATTAGATACCTATGTGTTAACCGACAGTGCCCAAATAAAAGAAGAAATACCAGCTGAGCATGTATTCATTACACCTTACGCTGATAACGGCACTGAACGTTGCGCACACGGCGTTGAAGCAGTATCGGGCAAAGGCTTTTTTAGACGAGCTTCGGGAATATATAAAAGTTATATTAATGTTCAAGGCGACATGCCTGACATTACTGAAGATATAATCCTTGCTATTAAGCAAGGATTAGACGAAGGGCATAAGGTAGTAACAGCATACACTGATATGGCTCCTGAGCTGCGCACAGATCCTAACTCAGTTAAGATGATTCACAACGGCACACATGCGCACTGGTTTTGTAGAGCAAGTTTAGAGTACGGTGATCATCATCTCGGTGTATATGGTTACAATTGGCGCACACTGGTTAGCTATAAGTCTATGCCCCAGTCTGAAGAAGAAAAAATAGAGAAATTAGAACAGTTGCGTTTTCTTCAAAACGGTGTTAATATTAATATACAGAAGGTAGACTTCAATGGTATGGAAATAAATACACCAACAGATTTAGAGGAATGGCGCAAGCATAATGCCAAATGTAGAAATTAGTACAGTACCTACTGGAAGAAGTCCCGATAACAAATACTATTTCGGCGAACTTACAAGCGAGCTAGATTTAACTCGTCCTAAATATAATAAAATCGGTAAAGATGAAGACTTTGAAAAGTTCTTTGATCAAATTACAAGTTGCGAAGATTTAGATCATATTATCTATTTTACTACTTGCGGAATACGTTTTAGATTTATAACTAACGATTATCGGCATGCCCAGTTTGTAAGAAATATGTTCACCGACGAAGATTGGGCAGACGAAGAGTCTTGGGATTGGACTATTTGTCATAGCACTTCGTTAAATATTGAAGAACCAAAGATCTATATTAACTTAGATAGTTGTGATATTTTAATTGCTGGCACAACATTTATGGGTGAAATTAAAAAGTCTGTATTTGGAGTTGTAAGTTTCTTACTACCAAAAAAGAATATTTTACCTATGCATTGTAGTGCATTTACATTTGCTGGCACTACAAATCTTATGTTTGGATTATCTGGTACAGGAAAAACTACGTTAAGTAGTGACCCTGATTTCATGCTCATAGGTGATGATGAGATTGCATGGCATAACAAGGGCATTGAAATGATCGAAACTGGTTGCTATGCAAAAAGCGAGGGGCTTACACCTGATACACACGAAACTATATTCAATGCAGTTGAAAAGGCAAAAGATCATAATACACTTGTGATCGAAAATCCCGGAGTGCCGAATGCTAGATTAAGCTATCCGTTGCATTGTGTTGAAAATGCATATCATCAAGATCGCGAATTTAATCATCCTAAAAACATCTTTTTCTTAACAATGGATGCAAAAGGTGTATTTCCCTCAATAAGCAAAATTACCGGAAACACAGTAAAGCGTTTCTTTGAAACAGGGTACACTAGTCAAATGCCAGGCACCGAAGCAGGCACTGACGAGATTAAGCCTTTATTTTCGCCTTGCTATGGCTCGCCATTTATGCCAAGAGCAGTAAGTGAATATAGTGATTTACTAATGAAAAAGATAGACGAACACAAATGCAATGTGTATTTGGTAAACACTGGTATGGACAAAAAAGGTGTTCGCTTTCCGCTTGACTTTACTAGACGATGTGTTAAAATAGCTATTACTGAGGGAGCAGCAAACCAATCTACTGCTTGTTTAGCGATACTAGAAGAATTAATTAATGCCAAATAAAGAATTAGATTTATTTAAAGAACTTATTCCTGCTATTGATATGGGAATAAAAGAACTATACGATGCTGCTAGCGACGACGGCAAAAAAGATATAAAACTAGATTTATGGAATCTAAATAGATACATAAGTAGTGTTAAGGGTAACAGAGAGAAACAAGAATTAGCAGTATTTAAAGTAAACGAATACTATAATAAACATTGGGCAGAGATAGGTGCAAAACATCCTAAGTTGCAATGGCAATTACTGTGTGTTGCAGGCAAGACAGGAAAAAAAGAGTTTCATCCTTGGATTGGCCTTAAGAAGAAAAAAGGCGCAAACTCTAAAATAGTAAACATGCTTGCAGGCATTTATCCAAATATGAAGATGGACGAGGTAGAACTTCTTGCTGGAACACTTACAAAAAAACAAATCAAACAACTGGCTGAAGACCATGGCGTCGACACTAAAGGACTCTGAAAAGTCATATACTTGTGAATACTGCAAAAAAAGTTATGCTAGAGAAAAAACACTAGCAGCTCATATGTGTGAGCCAAAAAGGCGTTGGTTACAAAAAGACACAAAGCCTGCATTGTTAGGTTTATGGGCGTTTAACAGATTTTATAAGCTAAGTGCAGGAAGTAAAAAAGAAAAGACATACGACGACTTTTGCAAGTCACCATACTATAATGCTTTTGTAAAATTTGGAAGTTATTTAAATAATGTACAACCTTTATACACAGAAAGATATATCGATCACGTTGTAACAAGTGGCATTAAACTAGATCATTGGTGTAAAGATGATTTATATGAAGCTTATGTGCTAGATCTAATTTTAAAAGAAGATGTACAAACTGCATTAGAAAGATCGATTAATACAATGATAGAATGGAGTAAAGATAACTCACCATCGCCTTGGAATCATTACTTTAAATATGTTAATCCTAACAGAGCAGTATGGCATCTAAAAGACGGAAAAATTTCTCCATGGTTAGTGCTTAACTGCACTACAGGAAAAAATATGCTAGGTAAATTTTCAGATGAACAATTGAATATGCTTGTAAATGTTATTGATCCAAAACACTGGAGTAGGAAATTTAAAAGTAAGCCTGCAGATGTTGAGCTAGTAAAACAAGTTGTTAAAGAAAGTAAATTATGAATTTATTGTATTATCCTAACGAATTTTTATCTAAAACTTTAGACGAAGTTGATATAGAAAATATAACTTTTGACACTAAAGATATTAAAGAACAAATGTTAGACATAATGTTATCTAATATAGGCATTGGTTTAAGCGCAAATCAAGTAGGGCTAGATTACAGACTTTTTGTTATGGGAAATACTAGAGAAGATGCAGTTATGTGCATTAATCCTAAAGTGTTACAATATACAGAAACAAAAAGTCTTGATATCGAAGGTTGTTTAAGCTTTCCTGGTATAAACATTCAAGTACAGCGCCCAAGAGATATTCTTGTTGAATACTATGACGAAAATCTAGAGTTGAATCGAACAGTAACTTCTGATTACAGTGCAAGATTATTTTTACATGAACTTGATCATTTAAACGGCATAACATTTAAAGATAGAGTATCTAAATTAAAATGGAACTTAGCTGAAAAGAAAGCAAAGAAAAATGCCCGACGTTGACATTGACTTTGCTGACAGATCTATTATACTAGAAAAACTACAGCACAGAGTTGCAATGCTTTCTAACGGAAAAAAGCATAACACTGGAATATATCCGACAGAAATTCCGCACAATCCTATAGACAACTGCTCTACACTAAACTACAAAGACGCAGATGATCGAGGATATTTTAAATTAGATTTTCTTAACGTAAGCATATACAAAGATATTCAAAGCGAAGATCAATTAGATTATCTAGTTAGCAAAGAACCGTTATGGGATCTGTTGTGGCAAAAAGACTTTAGTGATTTAGTGTTTCATCTTAACGGACATAGTGAAATTTTACAAAAATTGAAACCACGTAACGTAGAGCAACTAGCAGCTACACTTGCAATCATACGACCTGCTAAACGGTATCTTTTAAATTCTGATTGGGATACAATTTTACGTGAAGTTTGGGTACAACCAGACGGTGATGAATATTTCTTTAAAAAGAGTCATTCTTTTTCGTATGCATTTGCTGTGATTGTACATATGAATTTAATTTGTGAAAAAATTTCTTACGGATATACTTAGTTTTTAGCTTTACGAATTAGTTGGACACTTTTTCTTTTTATTCTCTTAACACTTAAATTTGTTAAATTCACACACGGACCGAAAGTAATCTTCACGTCTTTGGTGTTCATAGATAATTGGCAATAACTAAATTCTTTTATTTCATTCCGCAAAAAAATATTTATTGGTATAAGTCTGTTAGATTCCCACCACCAGGCATTCCCCAGTTCTAAAAATCTATGCTTCTCGTCATCAGATCGTAACAATGTAAAGACATACATGTTTGTGACAACAGCATCTTGATTGGATATTATTCCTACATATTCATTACCACCGTATGTAACTACACTGATAAATGGAAAATCTTTTTCAATATTTTTTAATAACATAAACAAATAAATATAGTATGCAAAACACGCCAGTATATTTATTAAACAACCGAACAGACATTATTATGAATGAATCTGGCTTCGTCACGGAGTATAGAGCAGTGTATCAAAAACAATTAAAAGTATATAAAGGTATAGACAATAAATTACAATTTAGATTACTAAATGCTGATCAAAAACCGCAAGATATAAGTGCACTTACGCCTTACTTTGTAGCGTATGATGAAAACAAAAGCACAGTAATAGAAAAAATAGGCACTTCGTTACAAACATCAGATAGCACAGTTTTCAAAAACAAAGGTTTATTTGAAGTTGCCTTAGAGCAGGCTGATATTCAAGATCTTGATGATCAATTTTTAACATATAGCATTTATTTTAAAAATACATCTAATGAAAATGTTTTGACTTATGTTAATTCATACTTTGACGGCACAAATACTATACATTTATCTGATAGCATTTATCCCGACCCTCAAGCTACAACTGAGACTAGTAATTGGACAGAAATTGCACCATTGTATGACAGCACAACTGAATGGGTTACTGAATCTATATATGCAAAACCTGAATCAAACAATAATGATGCGCTGCATACTATTGCATTTTATACTAGCACTTACGCCGGTAACATTAAAATTCAAGCTACTCTAGAAAATCAAATTACTAATGGCACTAATTGGGTAGATGTTTCTACAATAGCATTTGACGGTTCAACATCGCCTACTGTAAAAAACATAAATGGTGTATATACATATTTAAGATTTTTTGCAGATGCAGATCCTGAAGATATAGAAAAAATTCAAATTAGAAATTGACAATAAACTTATTCTTGCTATAATAGTAGTATGAATATAGTTCAAGATGTGATTACATTACATTTGCCGTCGCAGCAGAAAGTTACACCATCAGGATGGACATCTTTCAATGCACCTTGTTGTCATCACAACGGAACTTCTGCTGACACAAGACAGCGTGGCGGCATCATTAAAGGGTCCGACGGAGAAGTGTCATACCATTGTTTTAATTGCGGATTTAAAACAGGTTGGCAGCCTGGTCGCAACATATCTTATAAATTAAGACAATTACTTCAATGGCTAAATGTACCTGACGATACAATTAATAAGCTTGCATTAGAAGTAATGCGTTCTAACGAAGGTATTCAAGTAAAAGAGTTTACATATGATCTTCCCGAGTTTACTAGTGTACAATTACCACCAAATGCTGAAAAAATTATAGACATTGCTGAACCACCTAAGCATCTAGCAAGTATTTTTGAATATATGCACAGTCGTCAACTAAACACTGATGATTATACTTTTTATTGGTCAGCAGATTTAGCTTTTAGAGATAGATTAATTATTCCATTTTACTACAAAGGTAATATTGTAGGTTGGACAGGAAGAACTATACAAGCTGATAAAAAGCCGAAGTATCTATCAGAGCAACAGCCTGGCTATTGTTTTAACTTAGACAATCAAACTGATAATAAAGTATTTGCAATTGTTTGCGAAGGTGTTGTTGATGCTATACACGTTGACGGAATCGGTTTACTTGGATCGGAAATAAGTGAGCAGCAAGCACTATTAATCAATCAATTAAACAAACAAGTTATAGTTGTACCCGATAGAGATAAAGCAGGCAAGAAGCTTGTATCGGCTGCAATAGAGCAAGGGTGGAGCGTTAGTATGCCTGACTGGGACGACGATATTAGCGACATTGCAGATGCAGTTGAACGTTACGGAAAGATCTATACGTTATACAGTATTGCCACACAGGCAGAATCATACGCTGTGAAAATAAAATTAAAGGAAAAGAAATGGTTTGGATAATCAATATAATTTTATGGCCTTATAGACGTATCACTGAAGAAATACGTTTTAGAAAAAGACTGAAAGAATTAAAGGATCAAGATCCTTTTGTTTACGAGGATTAACATTATGTTTAATGAATTTACAAACGGAATATTTAAAGTACTCAAAAAACTTAGTGTAGGCAATAGTGTTATACTTGCTATTATTTACACGCTTGGTCATTTTGTAATTGCAATTAGTACAGTTAGATTAATTACTGGAGCTAATTGGTTTGATGCAGGATTAACTGCGCTTATTGAACCAATATTAAATGGCTTTTGGTTTTACATCTTACATAAGTACCTAGCTAAACGTATTGCAAAGAGATTTAAATGACAACAACTCAAAACACTGATTACGGATACGATATACAAAAAGTTTATTTAGAAATGATGCTTACAGATGCTGAAACATTTGTAAGATGCCAAAGTGTATTTGATCCGTCAGCGTTTGATAGGAAACTACAGCCGGCAGCAGAATTTTTAAAAAATTATGTTGCTGATCATAATTCGTTGCCTACTTTTCAAATGGTCAATGCTTCGTGTCAAACTGCACTTCAAGATCCCGGTGCATTAAGAGAAGAACACTATGATTGGCTATTAAAAGAATTTGAAGTGTTTAGTAGACACAAAGCACTAGAGTCTGCTATCTTAAAAAGCGCCGACTTACTAGAAAAAGGCGAATACGGACCTGTTGAAGATCTAGTTAAGAAGGCCGTGCAGATTGGTTTACAAAAAGATTTAGGAACAGACTACTTTGCAGATCCACGAGCTAGACTTGAAGCAATTAAAGATAAAAATGGGCAAGTTAGTACTGGTTGGGATAGTTTAGATAAGAAATTATTCGGCGGTTTTAACAGAGGCGAACTTAATATATTTGCAGGCGGCTCTGGCTCTGGTAAAAGTTTGTTCATGGCAAACTTGGGTGTTAACTGGTGTTTGACAGGCCTTAATGTATTGTATCTTACATTTGAGCTTTCCGAAAACTTAGTGAGTATGCGAATAGATTCGATGACTACAGACATTCCTACAAAAGATGTTTTCAAGTCAATAGAAGATGTTGAAATGAAAGTAAAAATGATAGGAAAGAAAGCAGGTGCAATGCAGGTTAAGTACATGCCGAGTGGCTGCACAGCAAATGATCTTCGAAGTTATATTAAAGAGTATGAAATTAAAACTGATAGAAAAGTTGATGTAGTACTAGTAGATTATCTCGATCTTATGATGCCAATGGGTGTTAAAGTATCACCTAGTGACATGTTTGTAAAAGACAAATATGTATCTGAAGAACTGCGTAACCTAGCAATGGAACTTAATACTGTATTTGTAACTGCCTCGCAGTTAAACAGAGGAGCAGTTGAAGAAGTAGAGTTTGATCATTCACATATTTCCGGCGGCCTTAGCAAGATCAATACAGCCGATAATGTGTTTGGTATCTTTACTAGTAGAGCTATGCGTGAACGTGGACGCTATCAAATACAACTTATGAAAACACGTTCGTCTAGCGGCGTGGGCTCTAAAGTTGATCTTGAATTCGACGTTGATAGCTTGCGTATTAGAGATCTTGCAGATGATAGTGATTATCAAGAATTTTCAAAACGTAAATCTACAGTATTTGATCAAATTAAACGAGGTAACTCAACTGCACCCGTTGAAGAAGAAAAGAAAAATCCAGCCGAAGGCGATACTGTAGGTAAAATCAAAGCAGAAACAGATAGTACTATGTTACGCTCTTTCTTGAACAACTTGTCAACTGAGGAATAGTAAATACTGCCTAAGGCAAAGAAAGGCAAGTATGGCAGACAACGATTTAGAAAACATAGAAAAACTATTACAAAGATTTAAAAGACCAATACCGCAAACAGAAGAATACACACTTAGGCTAGTTGAAGAATTTGAACTAATATTAAATCAGAGATTCACAGATTATTTTTTACAAATTTGTGACATTATAGATCTTACTCAAGACTTAACACACATGACTAGAGGATCTGCAGGAAGTAGCTTAGTTTGCTACTTGTTAGGCATTACTGACGTAGATCCAATTAAATGGCGTATACCCGTAGCACGATTTATGAATCCAATGCGTGACGATTTACCAGATGTTGATATCGACTTCGAACATCATCGTCAGCTAGAAGTAATGGATCGCATATTTAAAAAATGGCCTGGTAAGACTGCTCGCCTAAGCAATTATGTAATGTACAGGCAAAAAAGTGCACGTAAAGAAGCAGCTAAACGCTTAGGAGTTAAAGGGAATCTACCCCGTAACTTTAAGTATGAAGATTACGACATTGATCCAAAGGAAGCAAAGCGTATCGAGAATAGACTTATTGGTAAGAAGCGAGCAATATCAAAACATTGCGGCGGCATTGTAATGTTTACACGACAATTACCTAAAAGTTTAATTTCTCAATATAATCAAATACTGTTAGACAAATATGAAGTAGAGGATTTAGAACACCTTAAAGTTGACATACTTGCAAACAGAGGTTTGTCGCAACTACTCGAAATTGATCCTGATACTGCTTTAGCAGATTACCCTGAAGAAGATCAAAAGACAAGTGAGTTGTTATGTCGCGGCGACATACTAGGTGTTACCCAGGGTGAGTCACCGGCTATGCGAAGATTGTTTAGAGCAATACAGCCAACTTCAGTTCACGATTGTGTGTTTGCTACAGCTATGGTTAGGCCAGTTGCTATGAGCGGCAGACAAAAAGCAGCAATGTTTCAAGACTGGAGTCAAGAAGCTATACAGGATAGTATAGTGTTTGAAGACGACGCAATATCAATTATATCAGATATAATAGGTGTTGATATGTATGAAGCAGATATGTATCGACGTGCATTTGCAAAAAAGAATGATGAAAAGATTTTAGAATTTGTAGAACGCATGGGAGTACACCCCCGAAAGCAAGAGGCCATGGCTGCCTTACAAAGTTTATCAGGATTTGGCTTATGTCGTGCACACGCAGTTAACTTAGGTCGTCTTATATGGGCCCTAGCTTACCAAAAAGCGCATAACCCTAAAGAATTTTGGCGTGCAAATATAAAACATTGCCAAGGGTCATACAGACCCTGGGTATATCAAGTAGAGGCCCACCGTCAGGGTATACCCACATATTCAGGATGGTGGCATAGGGGGTTCCCTAATAATGTAGGGGTTCGACAACTATGGCTCGATAGGGTCGAGTTTGCAGGTGTTATTGCTAATGGGCGTTGTTATAGGGGCAAAGGCAACCGTTGGGTAACCTTTCTTACCCTTGGCATAGGCTACGGAGAATACATCGACATTGTAGTTAAACGTGCAGTATCTTATCGAGACGGTGACATAGTTCAAGGTCAAGGTCGTATACAGCATAGTAATAATAGCGACTTTATTGATACTAGCATGGTCGACGTGTATTCGTTTACAGACTGGAACAGATAAATATTTTATCTATATAAGGTAATATTATGTTTTTACGAGAATTATTAGTTGAAGATAGAGTAAAAGATTTTGATAAAGTACTAAAGCCTTATCTAAAAAATAATCATACTAGCCGTGATTGGGCTGCAATTATATTATTAACAGGTAGTCCTAACTTGTTTCAACTTAAACATTTATTTGATGGATATTCTAGTGCTTTAAAAGATTTATCTTCTGATGAAATTTATAAAATAATAGATCATTACATTGATACTTACCCACAAGCACGTTCTGCAATAACAAAAGGCAAATTTAAAGCAAGTAATTTTCCTTATAAAGAAAGAACAATAAATTCATTATTCCAATCAGGATTTCCAACTGCTACAGAATTAAAAAGAGAACACCAATTTAATAAAGAAAACGATTTATGGGATCCTGTAAAATTAAGAGACACTTCGTCCCGTAGAGGTTCATTAGGCAAACCTAACACTCAAACTACACCTACATCTAATGAACCAACAGATGCAGAACCATTTGGTGGTACATACAAACCAACAACACCAACACCAACATATGGAACTTCAGAAGCGTCGTTACTAAAGGATTTATATAATCATGCTCAAAGAGCTGACGGTTGGGAAATGTCTTTTATTCGTAGAACAGAAGATTCAGTTGTGCAGTTAATAAGCTTAATTATTGCAGCCTCGTCTCAAGATGGACTTGCTGCAATGCAACAAATGCGCCAACATTACTGGCAAGTTGTAGATAAAAATTATGGTAAGAAAAAAATAAATTATCCTGCAATTCTTGAAATTTTAAAGAGATACAGAAATGTAGAAAAAACCAATCCTGTGCTCAAAGCGTGGGAAGATTTACCTAACGATGTAAAAAACACAGCATGGCAAAAATATAAAATACATTTAAAATACGGTTTTGATCTAGAAGACACCGGAGCTCATCCGGGCTTAGGACGCAGTCGCGAAAGATACGTGGTTGATCCTGATACTCTTCCTAAACTGCCTAGACCCGGTGCGCCAAGAGATGTAGCAGAAAAGTCGTTAGAGCAGCAAATGCTAAAATATGATACCGAGGATTATGTCGATGACATTGAAGAAATATTAGGCGAAAGAGTAAAAGGTTATTGGAAAAAATTGAGTCCAGAAAAAATATCTGCCTATTTGGCTAATGTTAGCGTAGTTGCTGTAGACTATGACGTATTCGATTGGAACATGCGACTGTTAGCAAAAAATAAATTTGTAGATCCAATTAATAATTTAGATGACCCTATTTTGCAACTAGGTATAATGGGCGATCCTAGAAATATAGAAAGCACGTTAAAAGCGTCTCCAGGGTTGCCAGAAAAGTATCCCGAAAGAAAAGTTATAGCACGATGGCCTGGCATGGGAATATGGGGCGCAGCATACGGCGGCCCATATGGCGAAGATACTCTCCTATCTGGAGAAGATCAACTTATGGCATATCATCCTTCAAGAGCTGCAAGAACTGATGCTCATGAAATTAGACACAGAGCATTTAATATTATAAGTTTGCTACCAGCTTTGAGAAACAAACTACCTGCAGATCTAAAACCAGGAGGTAAATGGTGGGGAAGCTATGGCGATGAAAAGTACACGGATTGGGACAAAATAGAGATTGCAACTGGTGCTTGGGCAGAGCATGCATTAATTTATGCAGTTGATTATGCTGCCGGTACTACTCCAGAAAGACGTATGAAATTTTTTGATAACGGGATATTCAACACTAAAGATTACCCCATAAGTTATTGGAAAAAACTCTATTACGATACAAGTAAAGTAGTGGGCGACTTCTTAAAAGAAATAGGTGCAGACAAAAGATTCATTAAGCCAAAGCCATTAAACTATTACAATCGTCCGCCGCTTCCGGGCGACAATATAGAAATATCAAATAGTATGGCACCGTACATTAAAACCAATCCAGGCTGGACTGAAATGTATCGACACATTTTATTAAATGACGATCTTGATCAACTTCAAAAAATTGAAGCGGCATTAGACGGCGACATGTTTATGGGCGGCTGGAACCTGAGACGGGCTGTTGATAAAAATCTTTTAGACAGATTTGATGTTATATACGAAGAAGCTCTGCGGGCAATGTATAATGCACATTTTAGTAGAGCATACAAATTTGCTTTACCTATAGCTATTAAGAAAAGTGAAACTTTGCTTGCAAACTGGAAGAAGAGAAACAATAAAACTGTAGAGCCAGAATATATAAGAACTAGAATTAATGAACTTAAAAATACTGTCGAAGAACTAGGAAAACTAAAAGATATAGAAATATTATTGCCAGGCTATTTTGCAAAAAAAGTAAAGGCAGGAGAAATAGAACCAGCAACAAATGCTGAATTAAGAAGATTATTACCATACTCTATTGGAGATTACAGAGATCACAAAGCTCAAATCGAACTAGGAGCAATTCCTTTACCGGGCGTTGAGCCAAAAAGCAAAGATTCTATAAGCAGTAGTGATTGGGCAACTGACTATCTTAGACCAGATCCAAACATTGAAAAGGAATTAAAAATACCTAACCATGTCTACGGTAACACAGTTGGTGACAGCGATCTTGTACAATATGCAGCAACTAGCGATGTAATTGCTTATTTGCTAGGTTACATTAAAAGAATACATGAGAATATACCTTGGCCTGCTAATTATGATATGGATGCTACTATACAGTATTATAACGACGGCGGCGAAAAAAGAAGATATACTAGAAAGCCAGGTGTGCCTTATCCGATTACAGGACAAATTGCAACTCAAGTGAAAGCAGCTTACGAAGCTGCACAAAACGGTACAGAGCCTACTTACACAGGACCAAATACCAAAATTCCTACAAGCGAAGAACCTCCATTATCACCAGAGCCAGAGCCAGTCCAAGATCCTGATGTTGAGCCAACAAATGAACCAGACTATGACGATGAGTTTGATACGCCAATCGATGAACCTAATGAGCCAATCGATGAACCCGATGATGATGATGATGTCTCCTACAGTGCTGATGAATTAGAACCTATTCCTTATTATATTGCTCCTGGTATACAAATAGATAGATTAGATAGTCCGTTAGTCTTTAAGACTACTGATGCATTTTTATCTAGATTGTCTTCAGGCGCACCTAGTCCTATTTACGATTTGTATAGCGATTCGATTCAATGGCCAGGCGATTATGATATAGACAAAGCTATTAATTTTTACAATCACTATATTTCTAAAAATCCAGGTGATTATCGTAGCCGAGACTTACCAAAGCGTATTAATGATGAACTGAGACAAGAATTACGTCAAAAGTATGCTAAGTTAAAAAGAAAAGGAACAGCAACTTAATGTATATTACACCTTGCATGAGCGTATGTAAAATTGTAGAAGGCATATGTGTAGGGTGTGGCAGAACAAAAGAAGAAATTTGCATGTGGATGCAAATGGATGACGAAAAACGATTGTCGATTATGCATAGATTAGGCTACGGTAAACGTCGTAAACGACCTAAGTCAGTATAATGATGTATTACAAATATATAAAATTTGTTTTATAGTAACCAGGTCTTATGATAGAAAACAACGTGTTAAAATATATCATAAGACCTGGTTTTGTATTTTAGACTATTTTAATATCAGAAAAGCCACTAATTATAAGTGTAACAGTAGCATAATCACGCTCGGACTCTACAGCTATTTTATTGTAAGCTTCTGCATGTGCTTCTATACTATGATGTGTCCACAAATAGTCAACTAGTGCCTGCACCCGCATTCCTAAACTATATTCTGCAAATAAGTCAGTTTGCGGTTTTGAATTTATAATTTCTATAACATGCATCACTGGTATTTAGTGAAAGAAGAAGCAAGGAGTACTATGACTCCTTGCTTCTTATGCGTAGTCGTCTATCAACTACACCGGCCCTCTCTCCCAACCGGACAGCAATATTTACCAAACTAGGTATATTTCCAAACTGCGTATATTCTGTTGTTATTATCCCATTTGCATTCTTGCACAGTGAAATTAAATTTTTCTGCTAATTCATAATTTTTTTCAAAACTCCACTTGAAAAAATCTATTTTAAAACAGTGATTGCTTTTGTGATCTTTTCTACCTGGGTTTTGTCTCCAGTAGACTGTTGTACCTGATTTACAAAAACTAGCTATCTTTTCAAGTTGCTGTTCAATAATTTCTTGTGAGCCAAAGTTTACACTGCCCAAACACAAAATCACATCCCATTGCTTGCCATTAGCATCGAACTCCTCTAATGATACTAACTCGTCAGCAGCATCTATAGCAGGGTCAAATCCGTGTAGATTTGGTAGATGTTTTTTGAATAAATTAAAACCACAACCTACATCTAAAACAGTGTGATCTTTATCGATAAGATCTAGCAATGCCCAGCCCGTGTACTTGTATTGATCATAGTTTGGTTGCCAGTGGTTAGCAAAATAAGTGTCTACATTCATTGCAGTGTTATCCTAGTGTGTTTGCCCAAAAGCAAATCAATTGTTTTTTCTGTAACTGTTCCTGTTATCTGTATAAGACATCTTGGTTCCCAGCCTGCGTTTGCGCTAGCGTGGGGAATGTTAGGCCAGTCAAACCATACAACATCACCTTTGCGCCATTGCATAAAACTTGTGCCCATTTGGAAAAAATGACCAGGCTTCCAGTCTTCTAAAAATATAAAGAACCTAGCAACTTGTGTATGGTCGCTGTTCATTTCATATTGTTTATCAATATGTAAATTTAACATTTCACCTGGATATTGAATATGGAATGCTTGTTTAGTGTTTTCCATTCCTAGCGCATCAATCATTGTTTGCCAAACACCGTTAAAGTCAAAATGTTTTCTAAATATAACAGTATCTGTACTCATGTCAGCTTGAACGAGATCGTTTTCTTCTGCTTTTAAATCAGGATGATCGGGATGATACTCTTTGCCACGAGTTGCCCAAGTTTTTGGTTTTGCCGATGTTTTTATTTCTTCCAACTCTGTTGACCAGTCGCCGCTAAAATTAGATACCCATTTATAATCATATCCAGCTAGCTCAGATCTTTGCCAATCAAAGTGATAAGTGCTTTTGGCAACTCCCTGCTGCCAATTACTTGTAGACATATACTTGCACACCTTTTTGTTTGTAATCATGCAACTGTTTTATGCCGTTGCTAGATATGTTTACTGCGCCAGCTAGTGCGTAGTTATTAAAAACCTCAGTGATTCTTTCATTATTATTGTAGATAAAATTTTGAATAGCTGAATTTTGTTTTTGTATTTCTATCCACATGTTTGCTAAATTTTGATAGTAAGGTCCGTAATTGGGATAAGTGATATTAAACTGGCCGCATAAATTCCACCAGTTATAGCAGTCTATGTCTGATCTATAAACAAGCACAATAGGGTTGTTTTGTTTTTTTAATTCATTTAGATGATATGCAAAAACATGACTTTTTATAAGTTTCACACCCTTGCTGTTATCAAACGGTGCATCCCAACACTTTTTATCAGTTTCGAATTCCATACCAGGATCCCAGTATGCCCCGATGTGCATTAGATGTTTGTTTCCGGGTGTGTCGGCATCGTGCCAATAGGTTCTTTCATCGGAATAATCAGACTGATTTATTGATGTACTCCAGTAGATATTTTTTACAACACTACTCCACTTGCTTCCCGGCGCTCCTGTAAAAATCAAGTATTCCATTTACGTGGGTGCCTTGTCTTTATGCCATAGATAAAAATACTTTTCAAGTTTTTCATCTAGTACGTCTGTAGGCATGTCAATTTTGTATTTGTTATTTGCTTCTTCTAAATAATGTCTATACTTGTCAAGGGCCCAGTACATTTTAAACCAGTCTTCGTAAGGTAAGAAAGGTAAAATATCTATAAGCTGCGATAGATTATTCATGCTGTATTCTGAAAGCGCTATTCTAAAATCGTGATGACTTACAGACTCACTAAACATATCATATTGTTGATCTAACATGTGCTTTTTAAATGCTTCGGGGATTTCAAGTTTAAAAAACAAGTCTACATAGTCAATGCGTGTTACTGTTTCGGCATAGGTTTGTTCCATGTCGTTAACAGCATCTTTGTAAAATTGTGTTTGTTGCTTATTTCTAGTCCAAGCTTTTGTACGCCACATATATGTTTGCCAAAAATCTGTAATAAATTCTTTGGCTCTTTTAGGTGAGCTTAGTTTACCTACTATTTTGTTTGATAACACATAGCGCCAGTGATAAGTGCTGTTGTATCCAAGAGTAGGCCAAAATTCACTTAGATGTATATGAGAACTTTTAAATTCTTCATCATAAAAAGGAAATATGTTGTCAACTTTCATTAGTTCTAACCAATGAAACTGGAACAGTTCAGAAATCATATAAGGATGTTCATTAAAATCTCTAGTGCCAAAAAGCTTAGTTTCTTTGATCATATCACTTAGCATAGGCCAATCTTCAGGATCATATATTACCACAGCATCTTCTATTTGAATATCGTAAAGCATGCTCATTACAGTTGGACAATCATGACCTTTAAAGAAGACTGCTTCTGGATAAGCACCACTGCGCCATCTGTCTCCATAAAGATCGCAAAGATACTCTACATACTTGGTTCTAAGTAACGGAAGCTGTAAAAAAGTTTGCTGAGGGTTGGGATATGCATCAATAGTACTAAAAGCGCCGTCACCGCGAAAAAAATACTCGTTTGTATTGGTTCTATCAATCCTGCTGCTTTGGGTTTCTTGCTCGTGCCTACTCAGATGAGTAAGAAGAAAATTACCGCCTGCGCCCGGCGGATAAATTATAGCTGTTTTTATTTTACAAGTGCGACCCTGATACTTTTGCCAAAGATGTTGATTCCTAGCAAAAGCACGTTTCTTGTATTCTGTAACTGAATTATTGTCCGGCATACGGTATTTACAACACTAGCAAAAACCAACCTTGAGTTACGGCTGTTGCCTAGCGTTCATATAACCAGTAACACTTGCGTAGCCTGTAAGAGCTCCTATTGCTGCTGTCAAAATCAGTCTAAATGCAATTCGAGCAGCACGATCTATTTCTACTGCGTTGACCGCTTTTTCTGCTAAGTCTGCCATTTCTCTAGCATTATCTGTCATTTTTAAAAATTCTTTTGACGTAGCAAAAGCAGGGTCGCCTGCATTTTGATGATATGCTTGCAAATCTAAAGCAAGACGTTTTACTTTGTTAGGTTCTATACCTGCACTGCGCAAAGCTTCTTTAAGTTGTTGCTCAGGAAACCCGTCTAGTTTTTTGAGTAAAGTAGTGGCCCAGTAGATATCAACTGGTCCGTCTATAACAGTTCCTGCAGCTGGCTTGACATTCTTTTGGGCAGCTTTGATAGCATTAATAGCGTCTTGCAGTGTATCGTCTAATAAATCTTGGTTAATAGTTCGACCTGCAAAAAATCTACGAGCTAAAGCACCAGCACCTCTAGCAACGCCTCTAGCTAATCCGCCGCTTATTTCATTTACTGTGTGGTTTTCTACAATCTGTTTTATTTGCATATTGCTTTCCTTGTAGTGTATTTATTCAGCAAGCTCAGCTTGTATTGCTGCAATCGCAGCTTGCATACTGGCTATTACACTTCCTATGTCTTGACCATTTACTATTAGCTCTTGGCAATCTACTTTTCTAGTTTTAAATTCATCTTGCAAAAGAGTAGTAATTTCATCATCTTGTACAATTTCTATTTTTTCATCTTTGCCAACAGCAATACGTGCCATGGAACACTCCTTGTTATATGTGTATTTATAGGTTTATCTAAGGTTTGCAAAAGTTGTGTCTCGAAATACCTTGAGATGTTGTTGATTGTGCTCGAGCACAGGCAGCATGTCTTGCAGCATTTGCTGATAATCAGACACACTCAGTGTATCGATCCATTCTGCTAGTAGATACACACGTTCTATCCTACGCCAATGATCGGGTTCAGTATCATAGCTTTCGTCCCACCATTGACCAAAAGTACGAAAACCTTTATCTCTAAGCCACTGTAAATTGCCCACAGCACCTAGCTGTAAAAAAGGTCGCATGCTCATCATAGGTTTAAATGATTTTTCTGTAAGTCTAGGCACTGAACTGAAAACTGGATCGTCAATTACCACATTACAAAAGCTCTTTTGTATAAGGTCAAGACTCTCCAGCATGTGAAGATTCTGTCGGAATTTATGGGAAAAATTGTTGTTTTTAAATTTATCTCGAGCAGACTGCAGATTGTTGTGAAATATTTGATTAACATGTTCCGAGTCAAATAAATTGTCATGCTTTTTTTTGCGTCTTTTTGCTAGCAGTTCGCGATCTTTTGAATCTTGATAGTTCTGCAAAGAGCTTAGATGAGTCAATAGGCAGTCTAAACCGTGAGCAAGCACCGTAAACTCGCTTCTTCCCAAACGAGCTTGGTGATTTAAGCAGCTTAAACGATAACAGATATGCTGTGATTCCAATTGCATGGGAACAGTGTTACCGGGATGATCTTTTTGTTTACCGGTTGCTAATGGACTAAGCCATTGATGCGTGTGTACAAACCATTTGTACAAGAACAAATCAACATACTGGCACTGATCTTGATAATCGAGTGGTATTTGATTGTGATACAGTTTGACTCTGTGTTCGCCAAAATGATGACACAGTGCACGGTGCAACTGAAAGTCTTTGCGCAGTTCAAATTGATCTTGATCTCGATCTCGTATAGTAGGCACATCACTGGCAATCAGTGCAATGCGTTTCCAACCTTGGAAATGTCGGCGTATAGTTTTGACAATTGTAGAAATCCAGCGTGGAGGAATTGTATCCCATCCGCCATCTGTATCCATTATGCAATAGAGCGTATCACCTGTTCGATCAATTTCCACAGGCATCGAGTAGTGAAAGTTGGTAAAATTGTCAGTAGTTTGATATCTGTTTGCACGCACTTGATATCCAAACTGATTTTGCCTATGTTTAGTAGATAAATTTATGTAGGTTACAAGACCTTTATTGCATGTATCAGCATAAGGCACATCAAAAGCATCAGCTTTTAAGTTATCGTTGTAGTGTACAAGATCAATCACTTGGAGTCTTCTTCGGTGTCCTTGCGTTTGAATATAGTGTCGTTCAACAGGAGCACAGTGTGAGTCAAATGACTGTTGCGTGGCGACTGTCGGCTCAGTTCTAGGTGTTCACGCCATACTGAGTAGATCTGATCCATTGTGACACTGTGAACCTGCTGCGGTGTTGGATTTGCGTCAAGTCCCAGCAGTTCCAGTATGTTAACACCTCGACTCTTGTACTTGTCCAGTGACTGCTCGCCTCTCAGCCATGTGTACCACTGAGGAAACACCTTGGAATCGCCCCTCCCTTGAGGATTGAATTCTCTAATGCCAACTCGACGATCAAGACGATCAAGCTGTTGGGGCTGTTGTAGATCTAAACTGCGCATACACTATTTATTAACTGCCCTACAAATGCTGCAATCTTATTATA
>Ga0181566_10000245_pt1 | contig 39638 bp, 45 predicted proteins | sample 101ome_15_FD_133762 | JGI IMG/M metagenome (GOLD analysis project Ga0181566, IMG submission 133762) | Coastal salt marsh microbial communities from the Groves Creek Marsh, Skidaway Island, Georgia - 101402AT metaG (megahit assembly) | ecosystem: Environmental > Aquatic > Marine > Intertidal...
ATCAACGCTGTCATGTCTTTGATGCTGTATGTCCCCGGAGTTGCCCCTACGTCAACAGGCCCACCTGCAAGATACCCTGTTGGTTTTTGCTGTTGTACAGGATTCTGTACAGGTCGTTGCGGCTTGGGTTGCTGTGGTCCACCTAACATATTAGGCGCGACAGTTGTCGGAGCCGGGACGTTAGGTGCCATAGGACCGGGGCCCATGGGCCGAGGTGCAGGAGGCGGGGCCAACGGATTCATCTTCTTAGGAACACCAGTTGGGCTTACAGGCATCGCCGCCATAGGGTTAGCCGCCTGCATAAGTTCTGGAGAGGATGCCATGATCCCACCCATCTGAGCAAGTTTGTTACGAGCAGCGCGTTTCGTAGGTTGAAACAGCTTTCTATTATAGACCCCATTCACCTGTAGTACCCCCCTTGGTTCCCGCCATAGAAACTACCTAAACCGCCTGAACTCAGGCCAAAGATATTACCATAACCCTGACCTGCCGACGAGATCCCTGCGTTCTGAAAGAAGTTACCCAAGGGACTAGCCTGTGGCGTAGCCGCTGCGGACAGAGATGTGCCACTTGATGGGACACCCTTCAAGATGTCTCGCATGTATGAAAAACGAGCAAATGGTTCGTATGCTTCTTCCAACTGGCCTGCACGTACAACGTCATACTCACGCTGCAATTGCTGTTGTTCCTGTTGACCCATGTTGAACAGTGCGTTCACATCTTTCTGACCCAGGCCCTGAGTCGCCTCGCCAAGAGCACCCATGCTCTGGCCTAGCCCTTGGAACAATTGTCCCGCTTGTTGTCCACGTTTCTGTTGGTTCTCAAACGCTGACATAGCTTGGTTTTGTGCACCACTGTATGCCTGTGAACGCAACCGGGCACCAAGGTCTGCTTTGTTTTCAATAGCCGCTTTTTCCAACTCGGCCTGCATCAAAGCACTACGTGATCCACCAAAGGCTCCCGCACCTACAGCTTGCGCAGACTGTCCTGCTTGCGCTTGTGCTGTTTGCTCGTCGATGTCTTTATAGGCAGATTCAATAACCTCATCCACAAAGGGGTCATAATAATCTTTGTAGGTCGTCGGGTCGTATGACCCAGTTGTATCTTGTAGAGTTGTCACACCTTCCTCAAAGATTTCTTCTGAGCGATCTAAGAAAGGTTGGTACGCGCCAATACCCTCATCTGCCAAATTTAAGGCTTTAACTTGAGGGTCTGTAAAACGAATAATGTCAGGGGCAGCAACGCCACCCTCTGTAGCGATAACGGGTTCACCATACTGGTCGGTCTGGGCAAGAGAGGCATCGCTCGTATATGTACCGTCTTCCATAAGGTACATCGGGTTGCCTTCTTCGTCCGTAACAGGCTGACCAAATAAAGGAGAAAAAGCGGCAATCCCCGTAAGGTTGCCGTCTTCATCTACCGAATAAATGTTTGCGAGAAGGTCTTTTAGAAACTTTTCCTGATACTCAGGAAGTAGCTCCATACTTTTGACAATTTGTTCCTCTGCCATTATGCCATCCCTTCAAAGCGATTCATCATCTGGTACATCTTAGCTGCACCTTTCGCTCGGTTACCACCACCTGCACCACGTACAGCGTCGGCAGTCATTACAAACTCACCGTCCGAGAGCCGAGCTTCTTGAACCGGGCCACCGTTTTGATAAATCATAGCAGGTATACTATCACTTGTCCCAGAGCCGGGACCCTCGATGTAACCACCTTGTGCTCGGTAGTTCACGGCAGGTCTAGCGCGTGGTGCACGGTTAGGTGCCATGCTAGGAGTTCCGGGGGCCACGGTCCCACTGTAACTCGGTAGTCGTTCGCCTGTGTTATATTGTTGCTGCTCCCCATCGGACATTAGTTGGTCGAACCGAGGTCCACGCTGCTCGTCTAGCATTGTACGGAACACGCCCTCTACTAGCGGATCCATGTTGCCTGTTTTAGGATTGATCATACCACCTGCGGTTAGGATTCCAGTAAGTGCTGCGGTAGGACCACCACCAACCATGCCCATTGCCGCAGCTTGAGCCGCACGTCGTTGTCCTTCAGGAGTATTTAACATCCCCATCAGAGCACCGCCCATCTGTCTGTTAGAACCGTCGCCGCCACCTAAAGCGTTTATTGCATTAAGAGCGAGTCCGGCTTTGCCGCCCAAACCTGCGCTTAAAAGACTGCCAACCCCTGATCGCATCGCGTCGTTCAAAGAACCACCACCAAGAAGAGTTCCAAGACCCCCTCCAAGTACTGCTCCTATGGGATTACCGCCTGTCGCAACCATACCGACCAGACTACCAAGAGAACTTAACAGGTCCCCTTGTTTTTTATCCATTTGTTTATCTTGTGACATGGTCCTTCATCCTATAACTGAACTCACTTTAGCAGATAGCAAAGTCCTTTTACACTACAATTTTTAAATCACCGTCAGCCGTCTTGTAAACATCCCCTACAACTAAACCCCCTGCGACCGCCGCTGCGTTGTCTGCATATGTTGCTAGGTTTAACATACTCAGGGTAGATACAGCACTATCCCCGGGGTTGTTTTGTTGCTGCAGGTAGAACGCAAACGACTGCACCACACTGTCGAGATACTTCTTGTCATACGACATGGGAGCCTGTGGGAAGTACGGGAGGGTTAGTTTTAACGACGGCATTAACGTCTCCCGCTTTCTCTAACTTCTAGTTTAGGTGTACCCAAACGCCAACCAACACCTAGTTCGTTAGACGAAACCTTAAACGTGGCACTGCGACCCCGAAGCCTAAGATTTACGTAATCTGTAAAGCCCTCTTTACTTTCTTGTCCCCCCGCATAAATAATAGGGTCTTTGTAAATATTTGATTGGCTATTAGACTTTTCATACAGCTTCTTGCCAAGTAAATCTGGCTCAAGTCCGCTTATGTTTGGCGTAGCTACATAAGTTTCAAGTCTAGCCTCCATATATGGCAGCATGTAGTCTTCTATGTAGTCGATTATATCCTGTGAAGGTTTGTTAGTAGACCCGTAGTATTTCCAAGCGTGATAGCTTAAAAATTCAAGTCCATCTGAATAATTAACATATCCACTAAAGTTTATATCTCCTAATGATCTGCCGGGCATTGCTTCTGCCGTAACCCACTGCGCTTCCTCTTCGGGGTAACCAACACTAGCCGAAAGTAAAGAAAGAGCTATAACGGGTGTCCCGTCTGATTGCCGCAAAAACGGATTGTAACTGTTCAGCGCGTCAAAACCGCTACCGGGGTACTGTTCTGTAGACAAGTCTATGTTTACATACGGCGTTTCTGCGGTGGAGTCTTTGAAGGTGATATCAGGGATAAGCTTTTTAATCATCATAAACTTATCACCTTCGCCAATATCAAACGGGCTAGATTCAATGTATGCCGAGATTGGAAGAGCAGGGCTTGTAGAACCATCATCAAACCCTTTCTCATGTTCGTATAAATGCCCGTCTGTACCTGCCGCAATTGGGAAGTTAAACAAGCCACGGTCCATCCACGCAGTGCGGTTAAGCTTACCTACTGACCAAGTTTGTTCTTGGTAGTTATAGATCACATAGCGATCAACGTCTTCATTTCGGTACGTCCCCTGACCATCAAAGTTTGCTGAAGGGTAGAACCACCATACCTCAGAATGCTCAGAATTCACACCTGCGATAACCTTTTCCGCTTGGTCAAAGTTAAAGTCGTTAAAGACGTAGTCTCGTACGGTACAAGGCATCCTTTGTACCGAACCTTGGTAGACATAGAACTCGTTAGCACCCATCCACATCACAACATCGTCAACCGCAACGGCAGCGTTTGGTGATTGGATTGTAATCTTTTCGGAAACCGCTGACACACCAAAGATGTACGGAGGTCCAAGGAACTGCATCGTATAGAGCGTGGTATCTGTAAAGACTAGAATCTGTTGCTTCGTTTCCACAGCCTGAACAATCTGGGAACCCAGACCCAATCGCAACTCACCCGCAGTAGTGTCGGTGCTTGTGTCCCAACGACGTAAGTTGTTGCCCGGGCTAACCTCATCTGAAGTAGAGAACCGAATAGTCAACGGGTCTTGGACCCCGAGGTCGAACTCTGGGTCACAACCGAATGCAATGATGTGTCTATCTCGGTCAGAAACCAACACTTGTTTTGCAATAGTCGGAGCACGGGTCGATCCGTCTAGGTCCGTAAGGGCCACGGCCCGAGTAGAAACATCCTCGGACGAATCCCAGTAGAAAATGGGTCCGTCACGATAATTAAGTATCAAGTCTTCCCCGAAAGTAGTGTGGTGCCACAAACGTAGCGAAGCCTGCGCTTGTGTCTGACCCCAACCCTGAAGACCAAACGCGTTTGCGTTCCAACCGTTAAACAACTGACTGATGTTAGAGCCTACGTTAATCTGGAAAGTGGCAACTGTTTGTGTGCCTCCTCCTGTTGTTGTCGTTACCGTAGAGTTTAACGGATACAGGTCGTCATCTATCTCGCCATTAACAGTTATGTCGTTAAGGGATTTATTCGTCTGACGCAGTTGGAAAGTAAACTGGAAGTTAGACAGTTTTGTTATCTGATACTCTTGGTTCACTGCGTCTGCGGTAGCCGCATCAAACCCGCCTATAGTGGGCTCCACCCCAGTAAAGACAACAAAGTCCCCGGTAATTGCTCCGTGTTCTTTTGTGGTTGTTGCAGTGACTATTCTGCTTCCGCTTGTAACAGAGAAGGTCAGGTCATCTTGATCATCAGTCGTAATCAAATGTGAAGAACCAAGGGTCGAAGTAGCATCTACACCAGTAACGTAGAAATTAAATATGTCGTCCGCTGTTCCTATAGGAGACCCAATCTCGGTTGTTACAGCACTGATGTTTATATTCCGTACCACGGCACTGTTATCTGGCAGCGGAGTGCCGTTAGTATTACTAACAGGAGAACCTGCGGTCCCCGTAGCAGAAACACCTGTAGGCACAATAGGGCCAATGGAAACAAACGTATCACCCAAAGACGCAGACAGACCGGGAATCGCGGTCCTTGATCCGCTAAAATCTATGCGGATATCTCTAACATCACTTGTGGTAAGCGTCTTTCTAACAGGGGTGATGTCAAAAAGTGTTGTGCCTCGATCAATATAGTATTTTAGGTTTGTTCCAATTCCGATATAGCGTTCTTTTCTTAGGTCCACCCAAGAAATTAATCCTCGTGCGCGACCCAAGAATTGTTGGGAGGTGGATCTTTTTAACCATCCGGCAATCTTTTCCGGAAACCCAAACCTAAAGCGAACTTTATCCATATCGTACCAACCACCTTCGTTGGACGAACGAGTTAGCTCTCTATTTATTCCCGGCTGAAATTTTAGAGGTATCAAAGACATCAATCACTCCTAACGTTTCTTTTACCGTTGTGCTGCAGTAAGCCTACTCGGTCTGCGTTTGCATAGGTATACTTGTAAGCTGCCCAGTTTGCATAATCCACCCCATAAGCAAAAATGGGTCGTTTACCGCTTGGGTCTGTGTCAAAACTGAGAAGACTCACGTTGAACGACTGATTCATATAAGACCAATATAAAGTATCAAAATAGTACGTTTCAGTATCAGGAACTCGTGTATCAAAAACCACCCGCTCCAAGTTGGGTTTATCTAAATCAAATTGGAACAAAGTTCCTTCACCATAAGTTACATTATAAGGATCTTGCCGTGCCTCGACTGAATTGACGAAAAATCTGTTTTTTGTCAGTGACCCCGTATCGTAGTAAAGAGCAGAGGGGGCTTGTATCTTAGAATCTGCAAGCCAAGAAAAATTATCTGGTTTTTGATAATAACCAAAGTTCCAAGCTTCGATGTGCGTTCCATCACGGTTATACAGGTCAAATCTTGAAACATCCCGAGAACTGATAACAATCTTATCATCTAGAACAGGTTGAAAGTTATAAAACCCTGATTCCCAATTTTTATACAAACCCGGCTTGACGGGTTGGGGTGCTGTAAAAGTAACGTGCGGGGAAACTGTGGGGTCACTGTATGTAACTTGATTGCCTACAAAGTCGTTGAAATCATTAAATATATAAACGCCTCCAACGGTGTCCCTATCTGGGTAGCTAGTGTAGGTCTGGACCGCAGAAATGATGATTTGTTTTTGATAAGGCATTCCATAACCCGCTTGCCCTTCTATAGAGACTTGGGTGCCAAAGCTACTTGGCCTTGGAACAACGTTTGGAGTGTCTACTTCAAACGTAGATAGGGCATCATAATGGTTGGCTGTAACAGGACCGTATCTGTAGCCTCTAGACAGGGACAACTTGCCTAGCTTAACGCGTCCTTTCCTATTCCCAAAATTAGGAAACTGCGTGTCTCTACCGCCCGGATAATAAGGTTCCGTATACACAACATAAAGCTCAGGGTCGCGTTTCCCCCCTACATCATTATAAGTAGAATCAAAAGATTGTGTCGCTAAACACGCGCAATAAATCCCCATGCCTCCATATGTAGGATCAGGGGCATCATCTGGATCGTGAGAAACTAGTAGCGTCAAACTGTCACTATAAACGTCGTAATAGTAAATGTGTGCCTTAGAACCAAACGCGTAACTTGTATTATCACCCAGAGCAGAAATGTATAAGATAAGACCCGGATCTCCGAATTTGTCTATGTACTCAATCATTTGTACAGTGCCACCAAACTGAACGGATCCACCTGAAAGCGCAGGGTCATCAGGAGGTTGAATCTCGTGCAATAAAGCTCCGGTATCTAGATTATATAGATAAGCTCGACCCCTATTCGTGTAGGTGGGAGTTACATAACCACCTTCGTCAAAATCCCCTTTGCCTATTAGCCCGTAATTCACTCCACCCGTTTTAGCAATCGCTCTTCCTCCACTGGGATAGGCCCATGGGTACTCCTGCGCAGGTGTGGTGTACGAAGAAGGTTCATCAATAGTACGCAAAATTGTGTTGGTAGTTAAATCGACTAGGGACAATTCTATACTAGAAACATCATAATCCGTCGGAGATATAAGTGCTAGAGTGCCGTCAGGAGAAATCGCAGTCCTAGCACCGCCCCAACGGGATGTGTTTGGCTGCGGATTGCTTATATATGACTGATAGGAGTAACCTTCTTTCTGAACTAACGCAACCTCACGCTTTAAATTCTTCTTATATGAATAGGGACCGAACAAACAATTCTTGGCTATCTGCGCTTGGAAAGAGTTGTTAGTTGCGAAACTAGGTTCGTCTAAGGTGTTAGGAACCCACCTATTCCACGGTCTATGAACAATTTGTGTTATGCCGGGGTCCGACATTCGAACCATCTTTCTACCATCGTCTATGAGTTTAAAGTTCATAAGGTACATTGTTGCACCAAGGTATGAGAACCTAAAATGGCTTTGGTCATAATCTATATAGTTATAATGAGCTTTTGTAATGTTCCATGCATACCCTGTGTTTAAACTATTCGCTCCAAAAACATTTCCGGGGTCGTTCGCTTCTGTATGGAAAAACTGATACGGAACCTCAAAGTCAATATCTATCCAGATTTCCTGACCGTGGCCGTCTCCTGCGTTATTAGCACGACGCATTGTTGGATTAACACCAGCTATTCTAACAGGATCATATCTAACATATTCATCAGACCCTGTTTTATTTAGTATCAACAGAGCCTTTCTACCTTGGTCGTACCAGTCAAAACCACCAAAACCCCACGCACTGATATTACGGGTTTGGTCGTAGTAAGTGGTATTGGGTGCTCCAACAACAGGATCATTTCTTAACCAGTTAACGCTTCTATCCCACTTGTAAATTTCGCTGCCCAGTTGGCTACCACTGATTAACGAGTATTGAAAATCCATGCGCTTTCGTCTGTACGTACTTGAGTCGTGACGGAAATAGGCACTTTTTACAGTTTTGTCTTCTAAGGTAAACGGAGTTGTCTGGTAACTACCAGAATTAGAAGGTGTTAGAACCACCTCTTCATAATTAGCCATTCTGTCATAACTGTAGCTTCCACCATCGACTACGCTGCCTTTGAAAAACTGTGAAGGTCTAACAGTGTTACTAGCTATTCTACCCTTACCAAATATACCAATTGCACGACCGTGTTCATACGTGTCGTATAAAGTGGAATCTGCAGAGGGGTAGTGAGTAGACCGTACCCACTTTAAGGTATGGATAGGAAAGTATTGATTACCAGTGTCAGGACCTAGGTCAATGGGTTTTTCTATATAGCTGTTCCAATTCGCTGTACTAAGATCGAAGGGTGTACTGCAGGTAACCTGATACAGAGTGGCAGCGTTGTTTTCTCCCTTACACCATATTAACTTAGTTCCATCTGGACTCCATAAAACAGCCGAAGTTTCTATTATTTCACTAACACGACGGTTAAGGGAGTATGTATACGGAGGCAATGTTCCGTTTACGTTCTCACTACTAAACTCCGTATAATATTTGTCTAAACCGTCTACATCTGGGTCGTTTAGCTTGTTTTTACCCTGCAATACAAGGTCACCGATACTGTACTGGTTACCATCGTCACCAATTTTTACAGGGGGAGGGGCTTTTATAGAACGTAAATAGTAGTCGTACCCCTTTTGAACATCCACAAACCCAAGAATTACTTGAGGAATCTTCTCATGAACCTGTGGCAAATCTCCGTGTTTTAAGTACACCAAGGAAGGAGAGTGGTTATCAATCAGACCTTGAGCACCCTGAAAACCTTCTCTACTACGGGAGATACCTTTACACAGACGTTCGTCCCACATAGTGGCCCACCGCTTTTCTCGTGCAGCGGTAGTGTTACACCCGTCCAACGTTGCTGTTCCGCTTCCAGTGTCTAACGTATAGACATGACCTTTAGTCGCCAATTTATCTTGGTCAAATTGTTCTCCTCCAAGGCAAACCGTGATTTTAAGGTTGTAATTTAGGGCCTCGTAGGCAGGATCTCCTTGCCCGTTTTGGCGAACTTCTTGTTGATACCCTCGGTTTAGTCGTATCTTACCACCCACGGCTCCAATAGGTCCGTAATTAAGACCAAAGTTTCCGTTGCCTTGCCCAGTCTTCACAACTTCTCGCTGTGTTAAACTACCCCAATCAAAAGCGACTTCTGTGTCTAAACGATAAACACACCACTCATTTGCGTGGTCGGGATCGCCGTCTACCCCACTTTCAAGTGCGAACAAATAAACGTTATACCCATTCTCTGCCCACTCGAAGGATGCAACGGAACTAGCTTGGTAAGTTCTTCCTGTAACAGCCGAAAGATCGAAATGAGTTTTACTCGAACCTAATGTGGTGCCTACACTGGCAAGTCTAGTGTATGTTCTATCTAACCCTCCTGCAGGAACAGTAAATGATTCCCAACCTGTATCAAATCGAGTAACTGTAGGCCCATGTTGTACATCAATGTGAGCAGGAACACTGTTAACCGTGTTCGTAACCCCCCATCGTACAAACTGAACGTCCGTTACGCGTCTATCTACACCCGAGCCGTTATAGTACCTAAAGTACTCAGGGTCTGTGTCCGTAACATCCAGTAGAAGTGTACTGCCACCAAAAGTAGCAGGAGAAGAAGGAGTGTTGGTCACAAGGTAGTTTGTGGCAATCTCTTCCGCACGGTTGCTTCCGGGGGTTCCTGCATATGTGTCTGTAGGAGCTAAGAAATTAAACCCAAGAGTATCCGCGTCGTAAATAGACTGATTATCAGAGTTTTTCACATCTGCTAAAAACGGAACGCCGTACACCATAACTCGCATAGTAGATACACCCGGGTCTGTGTCAGGATCTGTACCAGTGGTGTAGTTTGCGGCAGATACCAGATACCCTTGTTGGCGATGCCATCCTACGTTTGTGTTATCAAAATAACCACCGTTGTGGTTGTTGGTGTTTGGAGTCCCCGGAGTGTCCCAAGAGGAGTAGTTACTGTACTGAATTAAAGGTGCTTTTGTAGCTACCATATCAAACACAAAACCTTGTCTGGCGTGTTTGTAGTAATCATAGCTCATACGAGGCACGTTTGCATCGTCATCAATATCAGCGGGAATAGCTACTTTGTCTACGTTATACCCATAATATGGCGCGTAGTTGTTTATTGACCCTGTCAGCGTAGACTCATCAATATTAAATTTTCTTTCGTCTACAAAATCAGAACCATAAGGAGTAGTCGCCGTTTCATTCTGAATCGGCGTGTTAAACAACTCAGTATTAGAAGCAAACCGTTTAGCTAAATTAGGCATCAAAGAACCTTTTAATAGAAGTTATCACCCGCCAAGAACCCGAAGATCTCAGGAACCCCGCCGCCTTGTGGAGGCACTGCTAAAAAGGTGTACATTTTTGTTTCATTAGTACTTGGGTCTGCAGGTGTGTAGCCGTTTGTCCACGTAACGTTAGTAGGCCATGTAATCGCCGGGTTAACATTCGAAGGTCTAACAATCATTGTCCATGTTTTACAGAAAGTGTCTGCCGCTTGGGGCAGGTTTGTAAAACTAACGGTCACTGCGTTTGCTGTAGGCTCGTATAGGAACACGCTACCTGCAGCAAGGTCAAAAGCTGCAGTAGTTCCATTATCTACAAATGTCTCGTCATAAGAAACTGCCGCAATATTACGGATGTTACCAATGTCTCGGTTCGCGTCTACAACGAGTGCTTTACTTGCTTCTGCCGTCCCGTCTGTCGTTACCACAACTTTATCATAATCCGAGATTGTCCCGGCGAACCCTATAGAAGCTATAAGGGTGTCTCCTGTTTCTAATTGAAGATCGCCTGTAGCATCTGTGACAAGGACGTTATTGTCTACCTGAATGTTAGTGTTATCGTTACGCAACAAATCTAAGTTGTTGTAAAAACCCATGACATCTTGGTCTATAACAAGACCAAGGTTAAGACGAGCTCCTGATGCATCACTGGCTCCTGTACCACCGTCCGCAACGGCTAAATCAGTGATGTTTGTAATACTACCCCCACTAATCGTTGCATTGTCAGAAACAATTGTCCCGCCGTTAATCTTAACAGAATCCATTTCTAGTGTAGACGACATGTCATGAAGACTGCCGCCTGCAGCAAAAATGATTTTGGACTTGCCTGCAGCAATAGTGATCTGAGATGCAACATCATCCTGATCAAAGATCAAGTTGTGTGCCGTTGCATTTATGACTAAGTATACTTTGGTTTGTGTGAATTCTGTCGTAGCGTTGCCAGACTTAACAACAATCGTTGTGTCCGCAGAAGCGTTTGTGAATCGCAACCCTTTGTAATGACCTTTAGCATCTAGGTCTGAGGACTGAGTGATGTCGTTAGTAACCAGATTATACGTTGTACCTTCAGATGTCAGGTCAATTGTCGTATAACCGTGACCACTACGGTCTAAAGCACGTAGGTTTAAGTTGGTAACTGTACCCCACGTACCAGATTCTTCACCTGTTCCGATAAGAGCTAGTCCACCAATAGCAGAATAGGTTGTCATTAGTTCATTCCTCCAACATTAGTCCATGTTGTGCCGGGGGTTGGCGTTATGTTACTATAGCTTGTATCACGATTTGGATCAATTGTTGACCATGTAGTATCTACTACATCAATCAGTGCCCCCCAAACAAGAACTTGCCCGACTAAACCTACCCCCTCAACACCTGAGATATTCAGTTCTTGTACTAACACGTCACCTACTTCAACCGTTGCAGACACACCGTTTACAACGAAGGTGTTTACTCCAAACGAAGAACTCAAAATAGCCGATGCTGTAACGCCTGTAACAAGAAGCTCGTTTACAACGACACTTCCTACACTGGTAGCAAACGCGGCAGGGGTAGGTAAATCTACGCGCACGTTAGGAAACGGCAGGCCCTCTGTCGAAATAGCTTGTTCAGAAAATGCCGCGTTACCTAACATGTTTTACGCCTGTGATTCAGACCAACTGATTCGTCCTGATGCTGTAAATGGGTTTGATGCACTAACCGTAGATGGGTCTTCGTTCAGTTGGACAACCACGGTCAAAACGTCTGGGCCGTCTGGGAAAACATTGTCTCCACCTAAGATAGCATTACCTAGTGTGGCAATCTCACCCAGTGCTTCTGTCGTCAAAACAGGGGTACGACCAGATGTTCCGGTTCCACCAGAAGCCTCAAAGTTGTATACGCTTAGACCACCTGAAATAATATCGGCACTAGAGTGCAAAATCAACTGACTCAAACTTGGGTTTGTCACACGCTGCCAAGCATTCGTGGAAAGTTGCCCGTTAAGGACCAAACGAACGGTACATGCGTGTGTAGACAACACAGACACCTGATTAAGAATCAACTGCATTCGGTTGATAATTTCACGCTCACCTAAGAACCCCGGGGCACTTGTATCCACAGAAGGAGCCAATCGAATACTGATCAACGGCAACTCTTTAGTCACGTTAATTGATTCACCCGCAGTCCCAAGAGTGTAGGAACTAAAACTTCCAGACGTTGTTAAGGGTGGTTTATCTACGACCAACAAGGTTCTGTCTTCTCTATCAGATAGGAAGAAACCGTAATTTATAAAGGTGTCCACAGAAGGTAGATAAGGCTGATAGGGTTTAACACTCGTACTCGTAGGAAGTGCTAACGTAGTCCCGGCAGGAAGCCCCGCTCCTGACACCGCAGTCCCGGCAGAATACGAACCTAAAACTGCGTCGGGTGTTTGAACTAGAAGAGCATGTCCAATAGTCGCACGGTTATTTCCGTTGATCCTATAAACGTATGTGTTAGTAGTCTCTACACGCGCATTTGTACTGTTCGTCGCAGCACCCGTAACGGAAACGTTGTTAGAAGATGCGTTAAAGAGGTACGCTCTGTCAGCGTCAAAACGACCATCCATAATAACCGAAGTACCCCAGTGCGCTAACGCAGGAACATATGTCGGTTGCCCAATGTTTTCAATTTCGTATCGAGCCGGAACGTTACCAGACCGCATGTACGCTTCAGTGAAGAAGTTGCCGTGCACAAAACTATGCACATATCGAACATCACCGTGTTGGTCTTTAAATCCAAAACGTACTTTACCCGCACCGTACCAAGAATAGTCGATATACGCCATTTGGATTTTGTGGATGTCTAAATTAAACCCAGTATAACCTGTTCCATCGCAAACATCTAAATTCCACTCGTTTTGAGGTATCCGAGTGATGTTTGTTTTAGTAATCACCACTTTATTAGAGTCAACGCCGCGATAGCTAGGAGCAATGTACATCACTGAATCACTATCTATACGTGTGACTTTGTGCGTTTGACCTTTAATAACAATAAGGTCCCCTACTACTAGCTGCGAAGAAAACTTAGTATCTACCCCTGTAACAGTACCTGACCTAAAGGTTAGATTTGCATAGCCGCTAATCTGTTGGATAGAGCTTTTTCTACAACAGTACAGAGTCTGCCCATCATACTCGAAGAATAGGCCGTTTTGATCATCAAACAACCCACAACGCAAGCTACTATTGTTCCATTCATTTACGTAGTACTCAACAAGACCTTGTGCCTGTGCATCAGATGGTGTTCCGTCTAAGGAAACAGTAAAGGTAAATGCGTCTACGACACTCTGAACTGCAAAAGACCCGTTCCACAGATTTTTTGTATTACCGTTAGGATCTACTGGAGTAGGTGCAGAGAAACCCATACCCGAGTGGTTTTCACAGTATGTGAACAAATCAGGTGCCGCACTCGCTACAGTTATCTCAATGTACGACCCCGTTGTCCCGGGCGCGTTTGTTGCGTAATTATCCGTGACCCCTGTTATATAAGCTATGCCACCTCCGTGAGTACCATCCTCTGTTATAGAGAACCGTAAGGGGTGCCCAGAATTTGAAGCGTCGGACATATCAAAACGATATGTTCTTCCTTCAAACAAGTCTAGAGAAGAAATATAGTCACCGTCTATATAAAACTTATTATTGCCTTGTGCGTCTGTCACAACGGTCACAGCATATGTTCGTGTACCAACCGTATCGTCTTGGTTTGTGGAACCTGTAACAGTTACCGCTAAGTCAGTAGACAATCGATGTGGAAAACGTGTTTTTATAGTTCCGACATTTCCGTTTCTACTAAACGTATCAATCTGAGAGGTTGGGCTAAAGTTAACCGCAAACGAAACTTGTATACCTTTACCAGACTGATAACGGAAATACTTACGTGTTTGACGGATCATCTGACTGTCGGGGTTTGTGGGTGGAATCAATTCCACCCCACCGTCATAGGGACGGTGCAATGCAAAACCATCAGGGCGTAACAAAAGAGTTGTTCTTTGAAGGTAGTTTACGTCAGTCTGTCCTGTCGAAGGCAGATCTTCCGTGAGTGTAATCTGACCATCACTATTAACATAATCAATTACACGCTCAATTAATTCCCCCGCGTCATTAACGCCGTTAACCTGACAGTCTGTTCCCGCGCTAGAAATAGTAACGGTATTTGTTCCTGCGTTAGCATCTGTCTCTGTATAATGGACGGCAAATGTTGTGGAATCTATAGACCTAGCAAAAAAGACGTTGTCTCCGTCTATCCCGGCGATAGGAAAAGATCCCGTATCATCAGTTAAACTAAAAAAGATTGGATCTCCAGTTGTTAAGCCGTGACCCGTACTAACCACCAAGGTTGTGGAAGTAAAACCTGTTATGTCACCTGTGTTCTTGTCTTCAACTTGGTTTATGAAAAACGTGTCACCTTTGTTGAAATACGAGGTGAACGATGTTCCTTCACCTGTTAGAGTGTTACTACTGCCCGTATAGGTTATTAAACCACCACCATTAAAGGCACCAATAATAGAAGTCGGCTGTAATGTTATAGTACCTGTGACAGGAGAAGAACTTGCCCCCGTCTCGGACAACGGAAGAATCGTTCCCTGTACCGCATCTTCTTCAGTAGCGGCAAAAGACAAGAAATCTTTGTTTCGAACCACCGCATAGTAGGTTGTGCCACTAACCAGACCACTAAGATTTGAAACCCCTGTTTCAGTATAATCTAAACTATCCCCTGTAATAAAACCGTGATCTACAATTCGAAGTGCGTCTAACGAAGCAACTAAGGATTTACCACCTTCAACAGTAATCGTCCTTGCGGATATCTGGTTTGGGGCATGAAAATTAAAAGACAACTGATCCGCAGACAACCCAGTGATCGCATAGTTCCCATCTGCTGCTCCGACAAAGTCCGCAGTAAGTGACTGTGTTTCTCCTGTGGGAACAGGGGCCTGTATGTCAACGATATTGTATTTAGTAAAGGTTGCTGCTCCACTTCCTCCAACATAGAATATTAGAACTCGGTTGGTATCTGCGACAGCATCCGCAGAGGTGTAGTATAGACTAAACTCAGTACTACTTAGAACACGTAAAAAATAAACAGCCCCAATTTCAAGACCTAGAATAGGTATACTTGCAGTGGTATACCGAACTGCATCTCCTGTTGTGAATCCTGTAGTTGAAGTATTTCTAATACTGTTAGTTGGATAATATACATAAGTTGAGGAGCCTTGGTTAGGAACCTCTGCTCTGACCCCTGACGCTGTAGCAGAAGGGGTTGTAGAAAGCATAAAACGGTCACTAGCCAAGTTCGCTACATAGTAAGTGGTGCCGTCAGTAAGCCCGGGGATAGTCGTCCCCCCGCCATTGGAGTACGTAACTGCATCCCCGTTCTGTAAAGAAGTGCCTGTAATCCCAATTGTGTCTCTGTCTGAGCTAGCCGTGGTTTGTGAGAACTGGTACTCAAGATCGGCAGAACCTGCACTCCGAAAGTATATCGTACTACCCGTAACCGAAGAAATTCCTACTCGGTTATCGTCTACGACGATTACCTTGTAGCTGCCTCCGTCAGTTATACCTAGGGGTAATATTCCTGTGAGGGCCGTTACAGTAACAACCTCCCCATTGGTGTAACCATGATTAGGTAAGTAAAAGCTAGCTTGTCTAAAAGTGTCTTGATACCTACCCAAATACCCATAGTCAGATAGATAATTTCTTTGTGATACATAACTAGAAGTAGTAGAGCCAAAAAAGAGCCTGCCATATGTGCTGTTGGAAGACCAATACTGGGCCAACCAATAGGTGGCAACACCTCGGTTAAAGTCATACATGTCATCAGACTCATTTAGGTATTGATGCCCACCATAATTGAAGCCGTTAAAGTTCATCACTTTAATTCTAACTGAAAAAGACGAACTTCCCGTTATACTAGACACGCTTTGTCTGAAGTTAAACATGTAGTAGCTTCGACCATAGTAGTAGCTAGTTTCAAAAACTCTCCAAAAAAGAGCCTTTGTAACTCCTCCATTACTTCCGACACTTGTTAGGTTTACTCTGTAAGTGGAACTCGCATTAGGTATTGTTCTTAGCTCTATAGTCGTACTGTTGATCACATAGATGTAATACGCTCTGTATGTACTCAATCCTCCGATTGCAGTATTTGAAGCAGTGTCAGTGACGTATATCAAAGCTTGATAACTACTGTAGTCGTGCGGCGACGGAAAAATAATCCTGTCGTTTACTGTATCGATGGTAATGTCCGAAGTACCTTCTCTAAAGTAAAAAGCGTCTCGCGGATCAGGAAGCCGCATATATGGATTTACACCGCCCAAAAAGAAGTCGTCAGTTTCACCTGTAGGAGTAGCACTCACATAAGATTGTGTGACTGTAGAGACCGTTCCTGCAGAAACGTTATCGGTTGAAAATTCTAGAGTAGATTTTGCAAAAGAATTAGCTAGAGCCATCTTCGTATCTAACGTAAAGTTAGTAGGATCTACTGTATTAACAGTAAGCTCACTGGTAGGTGTTGCACCATCCGTAGTAATACCGCCTATGTTAGACAGTTTAAATTCCGTACCTGAGTAAATAGCCCCCGGGAAAACTTGGGTGAACGTGTCTTTAATACTTCTAGTTGCACTAAACACAGTTTTTGCCTTGTACAAAAACGTGTTGTCGTCAATTTTAGCGGAAACAACAAAGCCGCCATCCGCTGCTACGTCCGCTGATCCTTGAACAATCAAAGGAGAACCGCGCTGCAAACCGTGAGTTTCTTCAGTAACCACGGCCACAACATCGCTACCCGCTGTCACATCCATAGACGTGATTGTAAGTGAAAAGTCCCCTGACCGAGAAAAGAACGTCGGGATGTTAGCTGTAAGCTCTAAGGTTTCCCATTTTGTGGACTGCAAACCATATTCAAAGTCAGTGTCAATCAGGTTTTCAGGATTCGATACACGAATCTTAGAAACAGGGTCAATAAACCTGTCGTTAACGGTTATATCGGTAGAACCCTCGTCAATAAAAATCTGAAGCTGATCTGTGTCAGACATAGAGCTTGTATCATATGCGAGAGTTACCGTTGTGGTGGTATTCTCATAATCAAACGATACGTCGCTAAAACCAAAGGCCGGATCGTTGAACTGATACACCACCACATTGTCAGTCAGGTTAGTGATCAACTGCCAACGTTTTTGAGCATAGATATCGTTTACTGTTATCGTTCCCGCAGACGCATCAAACGTATAATCGAAAACAAGCTTCTTACCCATCGTATTCTCCTAGCCCAAGGCTATCGCTAGTGCTACTGCCTGTTGGTCTGTCACTGTTCGTGCTGCAGGAAACGTTATAAACACAACCTTGTCCCCTGCAGAAAAATTTACTTTTGCGCCGTTGTTAGAACTGGAATAGACGGTATCTCTACGCAGTGTGTTAGTTGCAGAGTACGTCCCTAGTCCTACTTCCCATTGTGTACTGTCAGCGGTGATCGTGTAGTACGTTTCTTCGCCAACCGCCAACACATCAGAAAACGCAATAAAACTACTCTCGGCTCCGGCAAGAGTAAAATCTCCAGTACCAGTCGTTGTACTCGTTTCTTTTATCCTGTCGAAAACCTTTGGCATTTATGCGATCCGAATAATAGCGTTGTTTTGGTCTGCGTTTGGAAACACAACTTGGAACGTACCACTTGATGACGATTTATCGGCACCAAACGCCAGAATCGCAACCATTGGGTTTGTTACAGAAATGGAACCTGTATTAGGTGTGCTGTTATAGATAAACGCACCAAACGAAGTAATTGTGGAGCTTGTCCACTCAGCGTCGTTAAAATCTGTAATCGCAGTTGTACCATCAAGAGTAGGATCAACACTGGTTAGGTTTTCTCCTGTAGAAGAATACCCCGAACCTGTGTTCTCGGCTGTTGCTGAACCCACCTCCGCGTAGTTTGCGGTGCCTGCGCCAAACGAACCTGTCGCGCCTGCCTCGTCCTTAAACAATCCAATCTTAAAAGTATCGCCTGCGGCAGCGAAGTCGTGTACACCAAATAAAAGCTCTTTTTTAAAGGAGCTACACATTGCCGTAGTCAAAGTTAAAGCCATTTAAAGTCTCCTTATATACTCAGCAAGTTCTGGGTAACCCGCTTCTATTATGGCATTATACACAGTTACGCGGTCATTGCGAACTGATCTTTTCATGAAGTGTGTTAACATAGATACGAGGTTTTTTCTATACGCTCGTGCCTGATCCTTAACTTCCTCTGTTGCTTCGTCCGAAATGTATAGGATCTTGTCTGCACACTGCTCTGCTAACTCTTCAGGAGTTAGGCCCCTATTATCTGTTGTGATAATCTTAAATGGGGGAGCTTCCATGTTCATTGTTTCTGTCTCACTACCTTACCAACACGATACTCATCGGTGGTTTGTTTTGCCTCACCTAGCATCTTAATACCCATCAACGACTCTTGGAACCGTGACTGGTACATCTGCATAATATCAGGCTCTTCTTTCATGTATACACCCGCCTCGATCAAGGATCCATAGAGCATAGCCATCTCAGCGTTCTTACTGAGCCATGTTGTGCCGCTCTCGGCTCCGGCAGTTAAACTGATCGGACGATAGAAATAACTTAACTGACAACGGAAACTTAGACGAGGTTTGGGCGAAAGAATGAAGTTCTCTTCGTTAAACTGAGCGTAGTATTTAGGATCGCCAGTAGTATCCTCGTTTCCCTGATACTCCCGTAAAAAACTTATATCTTTAAAATCAAGATACGCTATGTCTGAATCAGGTTTTGTCGCATCATAAAAAGCTGAGTATATCTCAGGTCTAGCAGCCATATATGGCAGCATGTAATCTTCTATATATGTAATTTCATCGTCCGTAAGGCTGCTTGTTATTCCCAACACATAGTTGTTCATTTTTGTTGAGTCTGCCGCTACTACTTGAGCGTTTCCACCCACAGACCCTAACGCAATACCGGGAAACGCCTGTGTATTCTCAAATAGCTCTACAAAATCTATCGGAGTTGTCACACCCCCAGATGTCTGAAAAATAGCTTCTGCTAAGTTTGAACGGTTCTGTTCATTCCAACTAGCACCTGTCGGATATTTTGGAGCCGTTGTATAGCTAAGTGAAAACGGAGCCAAAAAGTCAGATGGAACCTCTAAGTATTCGTTCTTGCCAATTACTTGAGCAGTAGAGTTTTGACGAAACAAATCTAACTGCACGTTTTTTAGTATACGCTCTTCTGCCTGACGAATGAACAAAGGGATGTTACGAACAAACGAGGGCTCGTTGTTTTCTGTAAAATCCTGAATCGCGGTTTTTAGTTCTGCGTACGTAAAACTCATGATGCTAATACCCCTACAGTTCCAACTTGGCCTACTGATCGAGGCATTGCGTTGTTAGGTAACTCTACCAAAGGAACTCCTACGTATACCTGAATTGGTTCCACACGATCAGGTCGAGCGTCTCGTAACGCCTGTGGATCTGGTCCTACACGAGGAGGAAATAATTGTGGGTGCTTTGGTTCATACTCATCAGGACCAACCATAGCCCCGGTCCACTCTTTTTTCATATCGCGTAGACGATATCGAAAACCCGAGCGGTCTGAAATGCCCCATGCGTCTTTGCCACTTGCGTATGCCATTAGACCCTCAAATACGATATGCTAGGTTGCAATTTAAGTGGAGTCCGGCCCTCGTCTTCGTCTGCCGCACGTTGGAACTCTTCCTCATAAACAGATTTCAAAATCTGAATACGATCAGGGGCTCTTTTCATAGCCATGTAGTAAGCTAGCCCTGCCACCATGCAAGGATAAAAACGGAAAGGCATGTCGGTAGTGTTTGTTAGTGTGTCCGCATCTTGAATGCGCTGAACATAGTAGTACACCAACTGATCGGTAGAGTTTTCCGGCACCGCCCAGATATTAATTACAGGCGCAACCTGACGGTCAAAATAGAACTGACTTGGACGACCCTGTGTTGTTTTGTCAGGAAGCGTCATGTAATCGCCTCGACTGATTCGGTCTAGTTCATAGTCAGTTCCGTTTCTACGTAGAACAACTTCTAATAAATCAACCACATCCGCAGTTAGCGTTTCTTGCGCCTGTCCCGCAGTTAAGGTAAGCACACCCTGCTTCACGGTCCACAAGTTTAAACCCCGGTTGGCCCAGTCTGCAAACATAAGATTTAATGATCGACGCGCTGTTTTAGCGTCGTAACCTGTGCGAACCTCCAAGCCACAACGCTCGTAGGCTTCTTCAATTACCTCGGCAACGTCGAGGTTAAAGTCTCTTGAACCAGATGTCGTCATGACTCAACTTTCTTTTTCCACTCGTGGCACTCGACTGCAATAATCTCGTACCCCGGATATTTCATCTGCAGCGATATCACACCGTTCTGCATAAAGTCTCCGACGCATTGATCTCGTGTGGGAAACGAAGGGCCTCCAACTGCAAAACACATGTTTTGCGCACACATAAGAACAAACGCCGTAAACATTACATCACTTCTTCTTCCTCTTCTTAGCAGTCTTTGCAGCTTGCTTGAAGTTTTTTGCCGATGGGGCACCTTTGCTTCCCGGCTTTCTCATCTTCTCACCACTCCCCGCTTTGATACGTTTCCGTTTAGCGTGAATATTAGCGTATAATCCGGGCCTCTTTGCCACTTTACTTCTCCGTCCAGTTGATGTCTGTCGTGCCTGTTGGCTTCTTGAGATCGCCATAGCTAACCTTCTGTATATTTTCCATCAGCACTTTCAACATCTCGTGATTTTGTGAGACCATGTCGTTCGTGTGTTTCATTTCAACTTCCATTATAGCAGTTCTTTTGTCTAAATCCACTAAAGTAGTTGTTGTCCAATCCACCCACTTTTGAATCACCATTCCATAACTAGCAACAACGCCTACTACTATCATAGTTGCTAATGTAAAAACGATGTGCTTCTGCTCCATTTTAACAGTTCCATCTCTTACGTGCTGCTTTACCGCGTTCGCCAGTCCATCCACGGCTACGCGCACAGAAAGATTTCTTACGAGCCTTGTCTTTTTTCGACTTTGGGTTTGGTGCAGGAGCTTTAAGATTTGATCCCGTTTGACGGTTGTACTTGGCTCGACCTTTGGCAGTGAGTCCCGCTCCCTGCTTAACTGATCGTTTCTCGCCACGACCCACAGATAACTTAACACTTTTCTTTTTCTTTCTTTCTGCCATTACATCGGTCCTTGCTCTTTAATCAAAAAGCCATCTCCAAAGATCCCTACATCTGCCGTTTGACCAGACATCTTGGCTTGAAACTCAATAGTTGATTTTTCTGAAACCTTAAAGGGAAGCGTTCGTGCGATATCCATTCGAGACACAAAGCTAGTTTGTGCCACATCAAAAACCCGCCCGTCAGAAAACGTGACTTGGTTTCTAAAGGTCATGATCTTAGTGTCATTGTTTGCCGTCGCGGTAAATGCATCAATCCGTCCAAGATAGAACGAGTAACCCGCAGGTACTGTAAACACCGCAGCCTGATTCCTACCGCGACCTGCAATGATTTTTGCATAAACTACTGAGTTAACCTCTGCCGTAATGTCTCCATCAGCGTTACCTTCTACCAAAAGTAAATCATTTATACGGAAAAAGTTTTGTTGTGTTTGCGCACCCGCAGTTCCATTTAAAGCAACTACTTCACGTATTTCGTTGTAGTCGCCGTCAACACCCACGATTAAAACTTGCGGTCCTTCCGCGTCATCCTCGCTAGTGCTTATTATATCCAACTTTTGCTCTGCGCTAAGAAACGGCAATGCCGTGTTGTTTTCCCAAGGTGTACGAAATGTTGTACCGATTGCAGGGTTTGTTCCAAACAAATTGCGAATAGAATGGCCCGGAATCTGCCCCCGGGCCACCTGTAGTTCGAAAGGCTCAGATGTGCCGACCTGAGATATAGACCGTAGATCGTGAACCATGACGACTCCTTACGATAAGATGACCGTCAATTCGTTACTCGCACCTGTAAACGCAGAAACGTAAACCCCTTCAGAGGCAATGATGCCGTCATCAGGAATGTTCATAACATGATGCCCAGTAGGAAATTTTTGCGTAAGAAGTGTTTCACCACTTGCGCTACCGTTCTTTAACGTGAACTCTCCTGCCGCTGCACCGTAAATTACGATCTGACGTAAACGAGAACGAGAAGGACCAACAATCCCTGCGGATGTGCCCTGCGCCCAGTTATACGCTTTTACGGGACCTGCCATTGTTACTCATCCTTCTTTTTACGAGGACGCTTAACAACTTTCTTCACCGTCTCCCACGCTTCGTTTACGTCTGGAGTCGATGGGTCATCTGCCTTGAGCGTACCATCTGAGTTTCTAGCGCGTTTCTTCTCGGTTTTTACTCCGATTCCACGACGCGCTAGTTCTTCTTCACTAGGAGGTTTAAACCTACTCATCGGTTACCCTCCTTATGCGCCTGCGATTGTTGCGCCTGTGTCTGAACGCTTCCAATCTGTGCCGTTAGAAAACGCTAGGATAGCAGAACCCGCCGCGCCGTCAGAAACGTACACAAGTGTTCCCGCCCCTGCGTCTGAAGCAGATGGTGCAGTTGCTACAGTATATGTTGGAACTTTGATGTCGCCAACAAAACCGTTAGTCGAGGTCACTGGACCTGAAAATGTAGTTGAAGCCATTGTATTACCCTTTGCATAAGGATTCGCTTTACAGTCTATGCAACGTCAGGAGGGCCTGTACCTGTCTGCAAAGCTAGTGATGCCCTGCCCTAAGAATACCTAAGTTTGCCAAAAATGCAATCTATGTTATGGTTCCTGCAGCCAACACAAGGAGATTCTCCGATGCCGCATAAGGATCCGGAGAAGCGTAAGCAGTATAGTAAAGAATACGGAGCCGAATGGTATCAACGGAACCGTGAGAAAACTCTTGCGCGGACACGTAAAAGAAAACAAGAAAAACGAAAAGAGTGGAAAGCATTCAAGGCAGGGTTATCCTGCCTTTTTTGTGGAATTCAACATGAAGCCGTGATCGAATTTCATCACCCTGATGGTTCTGACAGTTACGACACAAAAGTACACAATTTTGTACAAGCAGGACAGTGGAAACGAGCATATAAAGAAGTGGAAAAATGTATCCCCTTGTGCTCTAACTGTCATCGCATTCTACACCATAACGAAAGGCTAGGGGAAAATGATGCTCAATGAAGAACAAATAAAAAACTGGGAACATTTCAAAATCGCAGACAAAATCTGTGAACGTGCACGTCGGGGCCTACCACAGGATCGTTGGATGCGTGGTGATCAAGAGATGTTCGCTATGGTGAAAGCTTATATGGACCTAGTGAGTGCTATGAAAAGTATGCACGACGATATGATAAACAAAGGTCTCGAATCGATGGGAATAGGGGAAGACTAGCTCCCCCTACCCTATTTTTATGCGCCCGGTGAACCGAACACTGCGCGTGGGTCGCTGTAGCCAAAGCTATAACGCTCACGAGCTTTATAACGCATGTTACCAGTGTCGAAGTCGGCTTCCATGCCTGTTGACATTGGTGTGCGCTCGAAGTGGATGAATCCACGAGGTGCGTCAGTTAGGATAAAGAACGCATCTGGGTCCGTTAGGAAGTCGTTAACGGCATAACCGTTAGGCAACATACCCATTGAACGAATTGCGTTTGTATCGTTATCCGCTGTACCTACACGCAAGTTAGAAACCATCAAACGCTCTGCAACGAATTGCAATTGACGTGGGATGATCAACTTTGTGCCGCGTAGAGCAACTTTTAGACCACGCTCATCAACAAAACCTGCGATATTGATCAAAGCATCTTCTAGAGATGTCTCGTTCAAATCGGCAGCTACTGTTGGTTCGTTGGCAAATGTGCCACCTGATGTCAGTGGGTGATCAGTTGCACAAAGTGCTTTACCGTCGCCACCCGCTGAAGCACCGCCTGTAAAGGCGTTGTTAAGAACCGCAGCGGCCTTAACTTGCTTGGTGTGTGCCATAGAACGAGCCAACGCACGAGTATAACGCGAACCAAGACGATCATAAAGATTGTCTTCGACTGCTTCCTCTGTAATAGAGAACGCAAGTGCGATAGTCTCGTGGTTGTAACGAGCAGTGTATGCTTCGTTAGCGTCGTCATAGTTAATTGCAGAACCTTCCGATTTGGTAGGTGCCGCACCGAACCCTGATAACATAACCTCTTCCTCAAATGCACGATCTGAAGATTCAGTTGTGTAGATCTCGGCATGTTGGTTTTCGTACCGGGAGTACTCCATACCAAACAAGGCGTTAAGACCGGGTTCCAACTCTTTCGCTAGTTGTGCGCGAGAGATAGCCATTAGTCAGTCTCCTTATGCCAAGCCTAGGTTGGACACTGTACCCGCTGCAACTGCACCGTTAGATGCGTTGAAGTGGTTGTTCAACCGTACGATTAGTGGAATGCCTGCCGCAGTGTAGTCCGCATTTTCAGCATCGTCTTGGATACCGATAATACGCATCTGCAATGTTGCGGTGGCTGCGATTGTGCTGACAGCTAGTTTGCCTGATGAGATACCTGTAGCTGTTACGCCTGCATCTGCGTCTGCAAAGTTAGCATTTGCGAACACATGACCACGAGCAGTTGCTTCATTTGTCAACGAAGCGTCTGACGCAATCACGAATGTTTGCATTGGGTTGTCATACACGTATGCAATGACGGGATGGTTAGAATCCGCGCCAGAGCCGGGCCAATGATTTGACCATACCATTTCACCAGTAGTGGACGAAACGTACTTACAGCCCCAGAAAACACCTAATACACCTACTGTGCCACCTGCCGCTGCGCCAACAATGTCAATAAAGCCAGTTGCAAGCGGAATAACAGGAGAACCTTGGTAGATCGCGTTAGTGTTTCCAGAAGCAATACGATACTCGGTCGCACCAGTGGTGTTCGCGCCCTGTCCTTGGACGCCAATCGGACGTAGTCCGAATGCACCGTTAGTGTTTGCCATCGTAGCAATCCTTTAAATTAATCAGCGTCTCGTCTTGAGCCGCCGAAAGTTACACGACTACGCCTATCGTTAGAGATAGGCATTGAAGGATGTTGTTCCTTCATCAAGTCCTGATCCACAGCTAACATCTGTTCGCGGGTACGGCCCCCGTAATACTCGTTTCTTTCAGCGGCTGTTTCTTCAGGTATACGGCACAACATCAGACCACCTTGACCGATAACCCCTTGATACTTGCCATCATCGATGACTGGAGTTTCGTAATCTGGATACTCATCAGCACGGACGGGTTCCCATCCTTCACGTAGCTTAGAATGGACATTCATTTTGTCCTCTTCACCACGCATTGCTACTCGAATCCAACGATGCACGTACCCATCAGGTGCGGGTGGTGCAGCAAGGTGACTGGGCGGTGCCCATGGTTTTCTGCGCGTTTCAGTTTCGCGGGTTGCGCTTGCGCGCGGTTTTCTATCTGCCATCTTTTAATCCTTCACGTACTTAGCGTATTCTTCAAGAGGTACGCCTAGTTTTTTCGCAATAGCTACTTGTGAATGCGTCAACTTGACAGACCTGCGCCCCTGTTTGTTACTGCGGGATGCGGAGGAACTAGCAGAAGCGACCTGACTCCCTCCACCCGATTTTTTAGCCGTTTGGAACTTGTGTGGAAACTCCTTCCGAATACGGCTATCAACCTCAGTATAATACTCGTCGGTGTTTGGGTCAAATCCTTCTTCATCGACAAGCTGTTGGTGGATCGCAAATGCCGCAGTCGTCATGACTCGGTCACTTCCAAACCACTCGTTCTTTTCTGCCCAAGTCTGAGCCTTTGGGTCAGGCGTAGGCATCTGTTGTTGCTGTGGTTGCGGTTGTGGTGCAACTTGAGGTTCCGCTTGTTGCGGCCTCTGAGCCTCACGTTCCGCACGAGCCTTTGCACTATTATAACGCTGAGTCTCAACAGCAATATTAGACAAAGCCTGTTGGGCCTCGATCATTCTATCTGCATCGCCAGACTCATACGCCTCTTTATAGGCTCGTTTAGCTGCTTCCGTTTGAGACTGCAAACGTGTCCCATACTCAGAGAGGTAACCTGTGTCTAGAGCCTGCATACGAGACTTCAGCTTATTGTTCTCTTCTATAAGCTGTTGAGACAAACGAACTGCTTCCGCTTTATCCCGCTCTTCTTGGCGATACTTCTCTGTAAGCTTTTTAATCCGATTCTGAACCCCTTTACTATAGGAGTCCAACTCATCAGAGGCTTGCTCAGAAGCTTCTACCGCTTCCTCAACTGGAGCCTCTTCAGTTTCTTCAACGACGATACTCTCTTCGTTTTCAACTGCGTCTTCTCTTTCTTCTGACATACCCTGTTCCTTAAACGTGTTTAATGTCATCAGGCTCTAACAAGGTTGCAATAACCTCGTCGTCATTAATGATGCGGACCTCCCCGCCATCAATCTTAAAACGCGACCCTGAATATCGACCAATACATACCCATTGGCCCTCTTCGCACCACGGCTCTGGATTAGGACCAAATTTGTCCGGATCCTTATAAGCCAACGGTCCAAGCTTCATAACGTATGCAACAACTGTCGCTACGCTCTCACGTTCCCGAACCTCGTCGGGAATGTACAGTCCACTCGCTGTCTTAGCTTTGCCTTGATACGGCATAACTAAAACCCGCCAACCTGTAGGCTGCGGGAGACGTTCGAGTAAAGGTTTGTCTAGAAGAGATGGGTCTAAGACCCGTTCTTTAGCGTCAACATATGCGCCTTCTAAAGAAGAAGAGTCTGTCTGAGACTCCTGTCGTTCTTTATTCATTTTCTGCGCAACGTGGTCAGGAAGATATAACGTCTTCGACATCGTCTACGGTTCCATTCAGCAGGGCCTTAATTTCGTCTTTTGCAAACGAGAGACCCCGTATCTCGCCTACTGACATTTTATACTGCTCCCAGTCCTTTACAGCACCGTGAGAAAGAGCTTCAGAGATATCCTCCTGACGCTCTTCTATCTTTTTATACAAGTGTCGAGCTAAGTCAACAAGATCCATTACAGGTTGTCCTTATACTCTTCTTGCCACATATCACAGGTGTTCTCACCCTTACACACAAATTTTAGAGCCGCACAGTATCCCATAGACTCATCGCCAATGCACTTTTGCATGTCTTCTGAGGTGTCGTAGAAAGCACAGGACGCACAACACTCATCATTGCGGAATGCTACCGACTCGTTGCATGGTCTGTAGTTGTGCTCTTCAATCGCAACTTCCCGAAGTTCGTCATTGATAGACTCGTCATCACAGCACAGAGGGCAAATATTCTCTTCATCCTCTACGCCGTGTCCTCCCTCTATGTCAGGGAGGATAGATATCATAATATTAACCATTAGTAGCACTTCCCACGTTTAGGGTTCACACGAACGTCACCGCCACGGTAGAAACCTTCAACGCCTCGACCTTTTAAAATGTCTGCACGACTAACCTCTCCATCACCATTTAGGTCAGGAAACACTTTACCACCATCTTTAAATCGTGCTATCTCGCTGCGAGGTTTTCGTTTCATTGTATTATTACGACCTTTCAAAGTATTGTACTTTGATGTCGGATTTTTCTTAGGGTCAGACATGGCTTCAGAAAGCGCGTCCTCTATAGCCTTTTCTGTATCTTTTGAGATCCCAGAAAAAACCTTTCCCCCCTCTTTGTATCCTTTTTTAGAACCGCAACCTGCCATGAGGGCCTCCTATACTACAAGTTCAAAATGTGGGGCGTCGATAAATGGACGGCGACCCTGACCCCGACGTGTGTCGATATAATCATTCATAGCAGATTCCATGTCTCCGTTCCACTGTGCAATGTTTGGAACAGTCCATGCAGCACCCCACTTGATCGGCACATCACAGGCTCTCGCACCTTCTGCCATCGCATCTGCGATTTCATCATACAAATTCAACTCCCAACGGCCTCCATCTACATAGGCCATTAAATCTACTGCTAGCCCATCGATGTGTTTTGATTTCATCGTCTGACTTGCACCCTTGGCAACAAGTGCTTTCTGCTCTTCAATTGTACGTAGCCCACAAATCACCGAGAAGTCCTGCTTCGACACGCCAATAGCATATTTAACAACAGCGACCATGCGCTCATCTACGCCCTCTAGTTTAGCTAGACTACGTTTTCCTAATTTATAACTCATTTCTTCAACCCTCTCATAGTTCTTATGCCAAACGAGGCGGCAATGGACGCATACATCCCCCACTGTACCCAGAGGGGGGTAGTCTCAAGGTTGGCAAATCCAACTGCCATAGTGTCTTGCAAGCTAGGCACGAAGTTAGCAACAAGGATAACCACAAAAACAATAGTCCAGAGCTCGTCTTTCCATGAGTTCTGAGCAGAACGTATAGCTTCAATCTCCCAGTCAATTTCACCAGTAGCCTGTTTAAGCTTGATCTCTGCATTTGCTTTTTGTACCGCCGTTTTTCCGTCAACCCACGCAGTCGCTAGTCCACCAAGACTCCCTATAATCTGACCAATCATACCACCACACTCCCGTATAATGTCATCTCTACACCGAGTACCCACTCAAGTGCTTTAACCACCAAAAACGTCAGAAAGTCTTCAGCGGTTGTCATAACTCTCTTCCTTACTAACCGTCACAGACCGAGGTGTGTGAGTCACCGTAGTCTTAGACTCCTTGCCCATCCAAATGCCGAAGCACCCTGTTAAGGCCCCCATACAAACAGATACAAGGCCACTCTGTTGTATAGTAGGATCCGGTAAACTCATATACCAATGGACAGATTGGTACGTTAGTATTGTCACCGCCAACATCATAAGCCGAGGCAGTATTTTAAGGTCGTCTATATACCTTGCCGTTATCTCTACCATAGTGATCCGCAATCCTTTTGTTCGAGGTGATTATAACCACTTTTCCGTCTTTGTCCAAAACTACGTATTTTCTTACCACCTTCCCATATAGACACCCAAATAGTAGATACCTAAAACAATAGCCGTAACCGCAAGAACTATTCCTGTGGCTATCTGCAGCTTCTCCATTTTTTCTGCATGTGCTGCCTCCGCAGCCTTACGAGCAGCCTGACGCTGTTTACGCGCCTCATTCTGCCACGAAATCCACCTATCCCATTGGCCAGGTGCCCCATACAAACGGATATGTGATTCGAGCTCACGGCGTTTTTCTCTAATAGATTCAAGGGCTTGGAACTCTTCCCAATCCCCTTCTTCACCGCCTGTAATCGCTGTTAATGGACTGTTCTTCTTTTTCTGTACGGCTTGTTTTATGTCTTCTTCTGCCGTAAGAAATTTTCCAACTGCGCCAATAAGACCTGCAGTCTCTTTGCCATTCCCAAGAGCAGTCTTGATGACCGAATAAGCGGCATTCGCAGCCGCAATGCTCTCAAGTATAGCCATATCATCACCTTATCGAAGCCCACCCAGTCCTACTGGCTGTGCCTGTTGAGTAGTTTGCTGCCCTAACAAACCTAAAATACCCGGAGCCCCTTGACCGAAGCCCGGTGGAAATGGTTTAGGCATAGGATTCCCTACACCCGGCAAACCGGGGAAGCCGCCTCCGGGCTGAAAAGGAAAACGAGGCCCTTGTCTATTAAACTCTACGTCTGGAAAAGTTGTTCGTGTTAAATCCTCTACCTGTTGAACGTACGGTTGAACCGTGTCCTGTTGGTAATCTTGGTTGATGTGACTTAGCAGGGGCTGTAAAAAACCCATTATCCCACCACCTCCCATGCCCGGAAAGTTTGGTCTAATCGTCAACCCATTAGGACGTGGCATCATATTAGGGGTCATCCTGCATTCCTCCGTGCCGCACTCTCTCTTTGTACATCAATTCGCTCCCGATTGGTAGCGTCTCGTTGCGCGGCTATGTCTTCTTGGCTCTCGATTCGTGCCGCATCCGTTGCTGCACGTTGTTGTAAATTCTGTAGCTGCACCATCAATTGAGCCTGATCCTCTTGTGCCTTACGCTGCAAATCTTGCTGTTTGATGTTTAGTTCCTGCATACGAATTTGAACTAGCGGATCTGCCATCGGATCCTGACCCTGCGGCATCAAATCCGGTAGAATCTCTGCCATGATCTTTTCCATCTGCATAGAAACAAGTTTTTCTAATTGAGCAGGATCCTGCATGTCTTGCTGCACTTTTTGTATTTGTTGCTGCGCTGCCATCGGGTCTATCGCTCCACTCTGCGCTGCCAACTCTGCTTGTCCAATAATCTGGTCAATCTCTGCCATGACCATGATACGAGCTTTCTGGGAAATGTGTTCCATAATGTGCGCGTAGAAAATACCCATGATCTGTGGTGAAGTCATAACAAGAGGTGTCTTCATGAACGCCAAGTGCAAACGAATATGCACCTCATGTTCCTGATCAGGGAACGTATTTAAGTTTTCACCCATCAACGCACGAGCGTTCTCAATTGCGGGGTCCATAGGCTGCGGCTGTGGAGGTGGTGGTAGCACCTCATCAATATTCTGAACCTCTAACGCTTGGTACATACGACGGTATGCAGCATGTAGATTATGCATCTCAGGGTTAGATTGCGCCAACTGCAACTGAGTCTGTGCTAGAGTAACACGTTGCGCCATAGAGAAGATGTTAGGGTCACTAACAGGCAAAACATCAACACGTTCGTCAAAGTCTTGCGCCATAATCATACGGTTGCCGCCTTGGACATCGTATGGATACTCTTGAGGCAGGTTGTCACGGAAAATTCGCGCTAGAATGCGGAATTCCTGCTTCTGTGAGTAGTGTAGGCGTTTGTGGATCGCGGACATGACTTTCATGCCACGCTCTAGGAGAGCCACAGTGGTCCCTACAGGAGCCTGACCGTTGTTATCGGCAGTCTGTTGGTCAGCAATAGAAACAAAGCGTCTACCGCCCTCTATAAGGGCTCCTAGAAGCTGTGAGAGGGTCGCAGACGGCTCTTTGTATGGAAGCGGTTGAATCGCATCTCGTATGTTGCCCCCCGGAGCATCTATGTCCCGCCACTCACCCGGTTGTAAAGGTTCATCGTCATTACGGACCCTTACGCCCCTAGCCTTGAATCCTGCCGGGAGGTTGGCAAGAGTTCCTGCATCGATCAGTTGTCGGAGAATACTCGTTGCCGCACGACCAAGGCCACCAATCATGTGAATTAGACCAAAACCGTAGAAACCAAGACCCGGCATAAACTTGTAATGCACAAAGTACTGCATCTTACGAGCTAGGTCAGTGTTCTCTTCGAAGTTGCGTCTAATAGACAGAATCTCCCCCGATCCTTCGTCAATACTGACGATATACGGAAGAGCAATACCTGTAGGCTCACCATTAGGGGCCATGTCCTCAAAACCCTCTAGGTCGAGGTCAACATGCATCTCTAAAACTGTGTAGATGTCATCGGTGTACGTTTTTGACGTACCCTGCAACTCGTCTACTTTATCACGAACAGGATCATCATCCTCATCTGTAGCACTTAACTCAACATCGCGATAAAAGCCCGAGACCTGCATTTTTCGGACTTCATTAGCATCCATCCGCAGTACATGGGTGACTCTAGAGGCAGTCTGTAAGTCAGATGCTGCATATGGAACAACCAAGTCTTCTGCAGGGACAAATTGGGACACGGCTCGTTGTTTGGTCTCATCGAAGTACACCTTCTTAAAACAAGATCCCGACAACGGTAAATAGAACAACAACTGATCCATATCAGGGTCGAACTCTTCCATCACCTCTGTGATCTGGTAGTTCATAAACTGTTTGACCCGCATCGCCTGATCTTCACGCGCTTGGTCTTGCAGCCCAATAACCTGTGTCTTAACAGGCCCACCTGACGGTAGTAGCTCTTTGTATGCCTGTGCTTGGAACTGTGTCGCACTTTCCGCAATCAGCGGATGTGTGACTCCAGACGCACCTTCAAACGGTCTAGTGCGTTCCTCATACTTGACACCAAGCTGATCAAGACCTTTAGTATAAGTTTCTTCCCACTCACCACGAGAGTCCAAATCTTCTTCGTAAGAAGCTCGAAGCTCTGTCGAAATTTCTCCAAGATAACCTTCATCTAAATACTCCGCTAAGTTAGCATTGTGATCTATTTGCTGTGGTTGCTGCTCTTCCATAAAAGCTTCTGCCAAAGCTTGTACTAACGCACCGCCCTGCCCATCATCAATAACTTCTGCCCCGCCTGCAAAATCTTCAGGTACTGGCACAGACACATCTACCGATGCTTCTGTGGGCAACATGTCTTCAGGTGTGATTCCTGAATCTACAATAGGTGGCAACGCCATTAGTAATACTCCCGTTTAGGACGGTATGTTAAGTCTTCGTCTTCCATCTCGTTATGAAGGGATATAAACCCTCCCTGCCGAAAACGCATCAGTGCTAGCGTCATACTATCACAAAAGTCGTCATGATCGCCATTTGGAAATGATACTACCTCCTCAATGACCTCATCTGCAAACTTTTTATCCGAAGGAGCCCATACGACCCCTGCTTCGAACAACGGCGCAACCATGTGCATTCTCGTTATCTTATCATTCCCCTTGCCCGGTGAGAACCCCAGTGCCGGAATACCGCGTAACCGCAACTCGTCAATAAGTGGTGTACCCGTCGCTTTTGCTTCGACCAACACCATGTCTGGTTCCCAGTATTCCTGCTCATCATATGCAACCTCCTTGAGTTCAGGGAAATTCCAACGCCCTCGTCGGGCATCTAGCAAAATGATGTTATCTGGGCCCCCTTCGTCCGGCTCGAAGATGCCCCAAGTCGTGATTGCAGAGTAGTCAGCGGTTTCTTTCTTCGAAAACGCCGTGTCATACGCTTGAAGTACATATTTTACAGGTGGAATCTCTTCTTTTTCCCAAGGTTGCCACCATTCTCGCTTAATTATCGCAGAATCCGACGCTGTTGGCGTTTGTTGCCACTGCGCATTCCATTTTTGTACAGGAAGTGACGCTTTAATCGACAAAAGTGCGTCTTTTTCCCAAAATTCAGGCCACAACGGCTTGTCAGAGGGCAAAATGGCAGGAAATTCCACAACTTCCCACTGATCTGACATCACATCACTGCCTTGAGCAGCCAAAAGTCGGCCTGTCAGGTCCTTTTTACCCCATCGAGTCATAACAATGATGATTGCACCGCCCGGTTGGAGACGCTGACGGGGTCCAGAGGTGTACCATTCGTACGCATGGTCGAATGCAGTCTCCGAAAGCGCGTCTTGTTCCGAGTGAGGGTCGTCAATTACGAACAAATCCGCACCACGACCCGTTACCGCAGCACCAACACCCGCAGCAAAGTACTCACCACCCGCAGATGTTTGCCATTTACCGGCACCTTTGTTGTCTTCTTTCAGGCTTGTGTCAGGAAATATCTCTTTATAGGCCGGATCGTCGATCAAATCCCGCACTTTTCGACCAAATCTGACCGCAAGTTCAGTGTTGTGGGTCGCTTGAATGATTTTTAGCTTCGGATTTCGACCCAAAAACCACGCAGGCATCAAAAAACTCGCAAACTCCGACTTAGAGTGACGCGGCGGCATGTTGATAATAAGTCGCTTTAGGTCGCCTTTTGCGACCTTTTCCAACTTTTCGGCAATAATTCGGTGGTGTCGGCCCTCGATAAAGTTCTCGTAGACGTGGTGGGCAAAGGGCATGAAATAATCTTGCGCCTTTTCCCTCAAATCTAGTCTTTTCTTAGCCTCGGTTAAGGCTAAGATCTCTTTTAAGGCTTCTTCTGGTAAGGCTTGGAGGCTCATACTCTTCTAGTAACCACTGGTCTACGTTTCTGTGTTGTTTTTGTCACAGTTTTCTTCTTCTGACCCGGTCCCTTTTGTCCCTTAGTCGCGATTCCTGTGTACGCTTCAATTCCGCGACCCGCACGTTGACGAGTGTAGCTCTGAGTCAAGTCAACCACGCAGTACGGACCATCCGTACCTTCAACCATGCGATAACCTTCTGGGCACTCGGTAATTGTGCTACCGTCATCCGTTACAGTCGTAATCGGACGAACGGTATCGTCGTCTACGACCTCAACTACTGGGTCCTTGGTCTCTTCTTCATCAGGCTCTACGTCAACTGTAGCAGGCTGTACAGATGTTGTCGGTGTTGTCGTTACCTCTTCTGTAACAGGAACCGTAACAGTCAAATCCTGTTGTGTGTTTGGATCTTCCACAAGCACAAAATCAGTGTTTGTTGAAGTCTCCGTGGTAGCAGGCACTTCTACAACGGTTTCTTCGTTAGTCGAAGTGTCCTCTTGAACAGAAGTTTCTTTAGGTGCAGCACCTCGTAACCCGGTGTCCTGATCCGCTACAACAACCGTAGTCTGTTTATTTTCAGATTCTTGTTCCGCAAATCTCTGATCTAAGGCTACTTGGATTGCGTCATACGCTTCATCCCGAGACATCCCTAAAGACGTTAGCCTATCAACCTCTGCATCAAAAGCTTTATTATACGCCGCACCTCTTTGCGCTTTAGCAGTGAGGTGGAAAGAATGTTTGTCGTCGGAACTAAGGAAAATAGGGTTTCCTGTAGCAGCGAATAAAGAGCGACCTAGCCGACCCGTGTCTTTAGGCTCGAAATCTGTAACCACATCTTTAGTCGTCTGGTATGGTTCTATGATATCAGATATATCAACGTTAGACGTATCTATAGAAGCCGTCTCTTCCTCTATAACTTCTTCAAGAGACGGTGTAGAATCGTCAATTTCAGGACCTGACTCTTGTGACGGCGCAGCACCCAACGCAGTTTCAATACCTGTCGGGGTGAACGGTTTTTCTGGACCCGGAGGTGTCGCTGCTTTGTCCTGCTCCATCTGAAGAATTTGATCCATTCGCGTCTCACCTTGGTTATTAACGAATGGGTTCGTAATAGCAGTATTGATAATATCGTTAGCCACGTCCTCTGGAAGCTTGTCACGAATCTCTTCGTTCATTTCCGATGACAAACCACCTGTTTGGATCACTTCTTCTTCTGCTAACGCTCTTAACATCATAGCATCGTTGTCCATCTTTTTAGAGATGGCACTATCGGCAAGTGATTGTACCTCATCTAACGTCAGACCAAAACCATCGTAGTCAGTAACGTCTAGCATTTCTCCGTCTTCTAATTGATTCATCATCAATTTTTCTGCCTGACTATAGTTATCAGGAGTTGTCTCAGACGACGGCGTGGATGGGGCCGTGTCAGTATTAACAGGAGCCGACATACTGCCAATTTCTGTCTCTGCTTGAGGACCTCCACGGAATTCTTGACCAATGTTCGGCGTAGTATCCGTAGTAAACGATGAGGGCGAGGGTAACAGATTCCGTTCTTCTGTGCCTATCTGACGCGTCGTGGTCTCTGGTGTTTGAGCCCCACCAACAATACCTGTTGTTGCTGCTCCTCCTATTGCACCTAATAAAGCTTCGTCCGCGCTAAAGGCTTTGCCGAACTTATCCGTACCCGTCATAATATCTTCAGCAAGCGCAGTGACGTTTTGTTCACCGTAACCTTCCATAAAGGCTTCTTCCATCGCATTTTTACCAATCTGAGCTGTTAGGCTAGCTCCTGCGGGGGGCATTTTTGCAAACGCTAGGTTACTAATCGCTCCTAAAGGCGCACCCACTACACCCGCGATTTTAGAAGCTTCGTTCCCCATAGCCGTTGCAACTTCTTGACTGTAGCCTCTCGCAAGAGCCTCGGCCTCTACAGCGTCACGAGCTTCCATAGCTGTTTCGCCGCCCCCTAACACCGCGCCTGTAGCTAATAGCGCAGGAGAACCAAAAGGCACAGAAGCAATTGTAGCACCAAAAGAAGGTATCGTTTTAAAGGTGTTATATTTAAGAGAATCGGTGTTTATCTGGTACGCAGGTCTAGTATCTAAAGGAAACTGCGTGTATTTTTCATCATCATTGACTGTAATAATAGGACTGTTCATTGCGTCCCGAGCATCCTTCGGCATGTTCTGCATTGCTCGATTTTCGAGCCTAGAACCTATTTCCGACATCTCTCTGCCTGCTACAGTAAGATCTGACGGTTCAAAGTTTGTTGGAACCGCAGTAGCTCCCTTCTTACCTGTAACCGCTTCCGCTAAAGCCGGATCTACTGGTTGATATCTATTCTGCAATGGGCTTTCATACGCACTATACCCAACACGAGCGGAAGTAGGCGATATTGCCTCACCTGCAACCTGCGCTGCATTACCCACCAAATCTACCATAGTACCAATACCCGTGGCTAATGCGCCACCTGTACCTGTGGATTGGCCCGGGCGACCCAAGGGATAGTTTAAATCAACTGGTTGCGCGGCACCCGTACCTTGCTTCGCTTTTAAGTCATCGAAATACGGAGAATCTTGTGAGTAGATATTGCCTGTAAAGTCAACGCTAGGAGTCGATGGTTTGTCATCTTCAGGGGTATCTAACGCAGGTAATGGAGGCAATAGGTCATCGATAGAATAATCGACGGAAAAATCCTCGTCATCCATCAAAGCATCATACGCTTCGTCAGGAAACATCTCTTCAGGATTTGAGATATTATTAAGAGTTCTTTCCGCAGCTATAGATGCAGGGGTGCCGTACCCCAGTTCTGGGCCCAGTGCTTGCCGAGCATCAATACTGTAACGAGAATCCTGAGCCGTGTTCATACCATAAATAGGTTGATTGTTCGTAGATGCATACGCCGGACTTACAAAACCATACGTGTCTTGTGTTGCGGGGTTATAACGAGACTGAACATACTCCAGAGCTTCCCGACGATCCTCTGCTCTTTGAATCTCTGCGTTAGCTGCGTTACGGGCTGCATTAGATGTGTGACGACCCCCCTCCGTATCATAATAGTACGTAGGAGTGGGAGGCGTATAAACAGGAGGTGGTGTATATACGTATGTCGATGTGTTCGTTGACGTACTTGTATCCGTCGTACCGCCACCAGTTGTAGTGGTCTCAGTCGAAGTACTGGTGTTATAGCCAGAGTCACTAGAATCTGATACGCCTCCAGTATTACCACCGTCATCGTTCCAATTGCTACCAGTGTTCGTTGCGGTAAAGAAATCGTCATTGTTTCCCGTTGCTCCGCCAGTGACAAGAGAACCGCTAGGTTCGCCTGTGTAACCACCGCCATCATCATCATCAACTGTGTTGTATGCGTCAGATCCAGTCCAACTGAAGTCACCACCGTCGTTGCTTAATGTTCCAACATCGGTCTGTTCGCCTGTGTTTAAATCAATAGTAGTGAAGTCAATATCGCCAGTTGGCACCGCTGTGGACCCGTACGAGTCTCCATCGTCATCGTTGCCACCGTCGCCGCCGTCGCCGTCGCCGTCAAATGCTGCAATGGTCCAAAGGTTCAAGTACCGACGCACGTCATACGGGTTTAACAAATCTCTCATGCTGCTTTCCTATACCATGTTCCTTTGCGAGACTTTCCTTGCTCATAAACCCGCAAACAATCTGCCGTTGCCACGTCCGGGTACATATCATACATCTGTTGCTGTATGTCCCGAACAAATTTAAATACTTCACGCCGCCCCGCACGACACAAGAACTTAGGTATATATAACACATCTCCGCTCTCGCGAGAATATACCTCATCCCCGTTCCATAAATCCTTGTCTATCTCTTCCTGTGTGAAAAAGCCATACGTGTAAAACCCCAACAACTCCTCGTCACGCCAGTGACAAACCAACTTGTTGTGCTTCGCCGCATAGTAAATAGAATTAGTGTGTCCCGAAATCCGCTTCCTAGAATAATACGGATCTAAATGAACCAACTCCATAACCCTGCCGTACACGTAATAATCCATTACCGCTTCCGATACAGACTCTCGATTCCACCCGGAGTAGAATACTGCTTAATCATACCAAGGCCCGGGATCCCCGAACCACTCAACGGACTCATACGTCCACTCTCACCATAACGTCCACTCGGGGGACGACTCGGCGTGAACTTAACATTGTCCTCCTTGAACAACGCTGCTAACTGACGCTCAAAATCCGCTGCCGCTCCCGCCTGATCCGCTTGCGGGATAATCCCCTTCGAAGCGTCCGAGGGCCGAGTACCACGGGCCGTCTCTGTACGATCTTGGCCCCCGAACTTCTGACCATAGTCCCGTAACGTCGTGCCATTGGAATCCGCAGGGTTGTACTCCCCGCCAGTCTCCAAAAACTTCTTCATACCCGCCTTGCCACCTAAATGCGCCATACCTAACATCGCACTAGGCGTAATCTTCACGCCATTAATTGTCTTACCAATAAATTGATCCAAACCCTGCGCTGCTACGTAATCTAATATGTCCCCCTCATGCCACTTCTGAACACGCTCCTGCAAGGCAGGGCTGTTCTTGAACTGATTCATGGTGAACTTATTACCAGTAGCTTTCATGTAATCTGCCAAACGAGCCGGACCAAACTGGTATTTACCAGTGTAACCCTCCTCATTTACAGCACTGTAACTATTCGAGCTCTCACTCTGACCTAATTTTTCTCCAAATGCACTCATCTACAAGCTCCGAGGTTCAAGGACCACTCTACAATAAACCCAAATGAAAATACACCCGCGATTTTTTTCACTTGATTTGCGCCTTACCCGCTCTCCGATTGCGCCTGTAACTACGGTTCTTAGATGCCGCCAAAACTCCAAGATTCTTCCGGCTGTTGTCGCGAGGGTTGCCATTCTTGTGCGTAACGTCCTTCCCATCACCCTTCTTAACCTTGCCCTCCTTAACCATAGCTGCTCGGGCCGCGTTCCTCGCTGCTCGGTTTTTCTTCTGCTTCGGCTTGGAATGGTAATTCCGATACTCGGCTGCGTAATCTCGGGCCATGGATGTTCTCCTTACGTTCTTAAATGATATTATACCCGAATGAATTTACAAAACCAACATTTTAGGGTGCACACAGAACAACCGGGGTCTTATATAGCGGGGGTGGGGTCGCCGGGTAAGTCAATATCTGTAGGATTTTAGGCTAAGTAACCCCTATAGCTGTGTAATAGTGTGTTGCTGCAAGGTCATAGGTCCATGGCTCTAGGTATGCTGCACTACGCTACTCATACTCTCGCTAGAATATTTGCACCTCGACCCTTTGATTTTCTGGGCGACGCCCGGGCTGTCGTGAACCAAGCCCCTTCAGGTCTTGGCCCTTCGGGCTTCCATCCCTGTCGCACCGCTCTCAGGGATTTTTCATCCCTGCCGCTCGGGCAAACCCTGAACAAACGCCGGGCGTTTGATCCCTTTAGGAACGACGTATCAACCCTCACCTGAACACCTCGTCCGTGCAGTGGCGCGGGCGAGAGTTTATCAGGTGGGCTTGATTCGCCGTGTCGGACGCGTCGGTAAACTCCTTGCCTCCGCGTTGCAAGGGAAGGATACGAGAATCGTGCTTACTCGCCGACAGTCGCAGGGGGCACGAGCATATTTGATTTAAGCAGTCGTGCCCGTCTGCACTGTCACTCGACGCACGATGCACACCCGACCACGCTCCCGCTTTTGTGGTC